>Ga0156457_1039_pt3 | contig 12173 bp, 14 predicted proteins | sample RifOxyA2_FD_111904 | JGI IMG/M metagenome (GOLD analysis project Ga0156457, IMG submission 111904) | Elusimicrobia bacterium RIFOXYA2_FULL_40_6 | reverse complement strand
CCGCATTGCCGGTGTAAGGCCTGCCAACAAAAACCCCGATATTTCCAAAAAACAACTTTGTGTTTGCTCCGCCCCAAGTATTCGCCGCGCCGCCCCAAACTTCGCCATAAACAGTCTGCCATTCGGTTACCTGCGCAGGGTTAAAGAAGATATTAAACGAATTTTCGGTTTGAAAGTTTGCCAAACCTAATGCCTGGCTTTGTGTATCAGGTATACCAGCAACTGCACTTTCCATAGAACTAGCTACAATGCACTGACTAAAAGTTATCCCAGTAAAACAACACATAACTGCAACTATAGCAACTAATTTCTTCATTTTTTTCCTCCGATTCTTATTTTTACTGCTTTACTTCAAGGACAATCAGGATTTGCAACTGACTATGCCTCACCTCCTTGTGTAAAATTCATCGCACAAATTATAGAAAAATTAACTATCTGTGTCAACAAAAGCTGCCAGTAATTCCTGCAAAAGCTTGTTGACCGATTGAGGATTTGCTTTCCCGCCGGTTTTTTTCATAACCGCACCCACAAGCGAGCCGAGAGCCTGTTTTTTTCCCGCCCTGTATTCATCAACAGCTTTCTGGTTTTCTGCAAGAACCTGCTCAACTATTTTTTTGATCTCCGTTTCATCAGTAATCTGAACCAGGTTTTTTTCTTTAACTATTTCGCCCGGCGTCTTACCGGAGGTAAACATATCAACAAAAACAGTTTTCGCGATTTTACCTGAAATTGTATTGTTTTCAATCAGTTTTATCAATTCGGCCATATTTTCGCAGGTTACCGGAGACTTTGCTATATCCAAATTTTCAGAATTTAAACGCCCAAGCAGTTCTGTTGTTACCCAATTTGCCAGAATTTTACCGGAGGATTGGTTAACGAAAGACAGGGCTTTTTCATAGTATTGCGCCAAAAATTTATCTTTCGTTAAAACATCCGCATCATAATTCGACAAACCGAATTCCTTAATGAACCTTTGTTTCAACGCTTCCGGAAGTTCGGGGATGGTTTTTCTTAATTCTTCAATATATTCTTTAGTAAACTCAAAGGGAGGCAGGTCCGGTTCAGGAAAATAACGGTAATCGTGCGCCTGTTCCTTTGAACGCATTGTCCCGGTCAAACCTCTTGTGTCATCCCACAATCTGGTTTCCTGGACTATTTTGCCACCGCCGTCAAGAACCTGGATTTGCCTTTTTATCTCGTAATCAAGTGCGTCCCTGACCGCTTTAAACGAATTCATGTTTTTTATTTCTGTTTTTGTGCCTAATTCAGTTGCATCGGCTTTCATCACAGACACATTGGCATCACACCGAAGCGAACCCTTTTCCATGTCGCAATCTGAAATTTCAAGGTATTGCAAGATAGTTTTTAAGGTTGAAAGGTAAGCATAAGCTTCATCGGGAGAGAACATATCCGGTTCTGAAACTATTTCCATCAATGGAATGCCGCAGCGGTTAAAATCTACCAGCGAGTAATCCAGTTCCCTGGAACCGATAGCATGAAGCAGCTTTCCGGTATCCTCTTCCTGGTGCACGCGTTTTACTCTGATTGTCTTCGTTTCGATATTTACGCCGCCGTCATAACCAAAGGGTTCTTCATATTGCGTAATCTGGTAATCTTTTGGAAGGTCTGGATAAAAATAATTTTTTCTGGCGAAAATGGAATAATAATTGATTTTACATCCGAGCGCAAGCGCAGTTTTTAAACTAAACTCTATTGCTTTTTTATTTGCGACGGGTAAAACTCCGGGCTGTCCCGAGCACACAGGGCAAATGTTAGTGTTAGGTTCAGATCCGAATTCCGTTGAACAACCGCAAAACATTTTAGATTTTGTTTTAAGCTGAACGTGAACTTCCAATCCTATTACCGGCTTATACATTTTCGTTTATTGCTTTCCTTAAAAGTTCTTTGTCGTTTTTATAGCTTAGGATGCTTTCTGCTTCCTTAAATTCCCGCCAGCCTACTTCCAGCACTTCAGGATCAGGTTCTTTGATTTTTTCTAATGGTTTCATCAAGAACCATTCTACCGTTTTTTTCACCAGTCTATCCTTGTCTTTAAAAAAGTATTGCACAGAATCTACGGGTTTTAATATTTCGCAGTTATAACCGGTTTCTTCCACCAATTCCCGCAGGGCAGCTTCCCGCGCGGTTTCATTTTTTTCTATATGGCCTTTTGGGAAAGTCCAAACGATTTCTTTTTGAAGGTTTTCAACTTTAATCATTAAAATTTTGCTTTTATTTATTACTAAACCGCCGGCCGAAAACTCAAAAGTAACCTTTCCCAAAAAACCGCCTTCAATAACACCTGTAAGTTTTATATGCCACTTCACCTATGAGATTTTTTGCCACCCGGTATGAAGGGCCAAAATCACTGGTCAAAACACAAACAATGAAATCACCCTTGTCGGTGAATACAATTCCGGCATCATGGCAGATATCTCTCAAAAGCCCTGTTTTGTTGGCTACGTTCAAATTTTTCGGCAGAAACCTGCGTATCCTGTCTTTGTGTTTCTGTTGTGAGAGTATAGTAAGCATTTCATCTGAAGCTCTTTCAGAAATAAGCTGTTTGTTATAAATTTTTTCAAGAATATCACCCATTTCTCTGGCCGTCGTGTAATTCTCAACCCCGTACTTGCGCATCCGTAGGTCCATTATTCCGCGGTCCATGCGGGTAACTTCCATGTTGAGTTTATTTTTAAAGACCCAATTTATATATCCATATCCTAACTTATTAGAAATCATATTTGTTGCAGTGTTGTCACTTTCAGTGATCATGTGGTAAAGAAGTTCGGAAACACAGAACTTAGTCCCTCTCCGGCACATTTTCAAAGTCCCTGAGCCAGCCGCCTTTAAACTGCGGGTAAGTGTTAGTTGTTCCTGGAGCGTAATATTACCATCTTCGATAGCCTGATAGGTAGCAGCCATAATAGGTAATTTTACCAGACTGGCGCTTGCGAAAGGCTTGTTTTCATTGTAAGTGATAACAACCCCGGTTTTCAAATCCTTGATATAAAGACCCACTTCTCCTGGAAAAGAATAAACGTTCTCCATAACCTCTTTATTGAGGTCGTTGTAAACTATTTTCTTTTGAATATACGTGTATTTTGTAATCGAAGCGCTGATCAGCCCGATTAAAATTACAGTTTGAAAGAAAATTTCTCTTTTCCTGATAATCATTTCAAACCTCCGGATATTTTAAGTGCCAGGCCGTTGCTTGTTCATAGCTATTACTGATTTCAAGAATTGTTTTTTCATCAAAATGCCTGCCCAAAATTTGCAGGCCTACTGGTAAATTATTTTTTGTAAAACCGCAAGGGATAGATATTCCCGGGATACCGGCAAGATTGCAGGGAATGGTAAAAATATCGGATAAATACATCTGCAGAGGGTCGTCGGTTCTTTCGCCTATTTTAAAAGCCGCTGAAGGCGCTGTGGGTGTTACAATTGCATCTACTTTCTTGAATGCTTCTTCAAAATCTTTCTTTATAAGAGTTCTTACCCTTTGCGCCTTACCGTAATAAGCGTCGTAATAGCCTGCGGACAGGGCATAGGTGCCAAGCATTATGCGGCGCTTTACTTCGCTGCCGAAACCCTTTCCCCTGGATTTCCTGTAAGTGTCCATCAATCCCGAAGTATTTTCTTCACGATAACCGTATTTTACGCTGTCAAATCTGGCAAGATTTGCGCTCGCTTCCGAAGGCGCTAAAATATAATAAACCGCAACGGCGTATTCCGTGTGAGGCAGAGATATATCTAAAATTGTTGCACCAAGTTTTTCTAAAACTTTTATGGATTCTTTTACGGCTTCGGAAACGTCCTTATCAATGCCGGAAATAAAATATTCTTTAGGAAGCCCAATTTTTAGGCCTTTCAAATCTTTTCTTGAATTTATCAACGCTTTATAATCGGGAACTGGAATATTTGCCGATGTAGAATCTTTTCTGTCGTAACCGGAAATTACCTGAAGTAACAGAGCAGAGTCAGCAACATATTTTGAAAATGTTCCTATCTGGTCAAGCGATGAACCGAACGCAATCAAACCATATCGTGAAACCCTTCCGTACGTTGGTTTGAGGCCAACAACTCCGCAGCAACTTGCCGGCTGGCGAATGCTTCCCCCGGTATCCGAACCAAGCGCCAAGGCGGACAGTCCCGCTGATACAGAAACCGCACTGCCTCCCGACGAACCGCCTGGAATATAATCTTTATTCCATGGGTTTTTTGTAACTTTATAAGCTGAATTTTCCGTAGAAGAACCCATGGCGAACTCATCCATGTTTGTTTTACCGATGATAATCGCGTCTTCCTGCTCAAGTTTTTCAATAACAGTCGCAGTATAAGGGCTGATATAGTTTTCCAATATCTTTGAAGAGCAAGTGGTTTTTTTGCCTGTTATACACATATTGTCTTTTATCGCTATTGGCAAACCTGCAAGCAATCCGGTTTTTTGACCCGACTGTATCTTTTTGTCAATTTCTTCCGCTTTTAAAAGAGAATCCTTTTCATAAATTTCCATAAAAGCGGTTAATTGAGAATCATTTTTCTTTATCCTGTCCATAAAGTATCCGGTAATTTCCCGAGCGGAAATAACCTTGTTTTTTACGTCATTAGTCAATTTCGAGATGCTTTCTTTATAATCCATTTTTTTATTCTATAATTTTCTTAACTTTAAAAAATCTTTCTTCTCTTTCCGGCGCGTTGGCAATTATTCCATCCGTGTTTTTAAAATTTTCGACAATGTCTTCCCTGAAAATATTTTTTAAATCTACAACGCTGGCTGTGGGCAGTATGTCGGATGTATTAACCTCGTTGAGCTTATCCATATAACCGAGAATACGCTCTAACTGCAAGGTAAGCGTTTTTTTCTCGTCTTCAGAGAACTCCAGCCGGGCCAAATTTGCAACATATTCGACGTCTTTTTGTGTTATTTTCATAATCGCGTTATTATAACAGTTTTGTTGATATATTTCAAATTGTTTGGTAAAATACAAATCACGTATGCGGGACAAAATTAAAATACTTCATGTCATCACACGCCTTGATAAAGGCGGTTCAGCCGAGAATGTACTAGTCACCCTTGATAAACTCGACAAGAATAACTACAGCGTTAAACTTATTTTCGGCTCAAGCGTAATTTCCAAAGATCTATTAGAAAATATTTCCCATGAATGCCTTGACTCGCTCGTAAGAAATATTAACCCTGTCAAAGACTTCAAGGCTTTATTGGACCTTTATAAGCTTATAAAAGAAGAAAAACCGGATATACTCCACACTCATTCTTCCAAGGCTGGATTTCTGGGCCGTTGGGCCGCTTTTCTTGTAAATCACATTTCGAATCTCAAATTTCGAATTAAAATAATTCACACTCCCCACGGACATGTCTTTTACGGCTATTCGGGCAAATTAAAAACTTCGCTGTTTATTTTCCTTGAACGCCTAACCGCGATTATTACCGATAAACTTATTGCTCTTACCGAAGGCGAAAAGAAGGAATCAGTAGCCTTTGGAGTAGGCAAACCCGAAAATTGGGAAGTAATTCACAGCGGGGTTGATATAAATCCTAAACAATCAAAACAATGTTCTGAACTAAGAAAAACACTGAAGCTCCCGGAGAAAGCATTGGTAATCGGCACTGTCGCGCGTCTTGAACCGGTGAAAGGAGTTAAATATTTCGCCCTATCTTTCCCTCTGATTGTAAAGTCGTTAAACTTGCCGGTTATTTTTCTGATCGTAGGCGACGGAAACCGAAGAAAAGAAATTGAAGCAATCGTCGAGAAAGACGGGCTTAAAGAAAAAGTTATTTTTACGGGAATGAGGGCTGACATCATAGACTTAATGTCAGTTATGGATATTTATGTTCAGCCATCTGAAAATGAAGGAATGGGCAAGACAATCGCGCAGGCCCTTTCTCTGGGTAAACCGGTAATAGCGACAAATGTGCAGGGAATACCTGACCTTATAATAGAAAATAAAACAGGATTTCTGATCTCCCCAAAAAACGCAAACGCAATTTTATTGGCGGTAGAAAAAATGGCCCATAACCCGCAAAACGCAAAAAAACTTGGCGAACAGGGTAAAAAATATGTTCAAGAACCCGTTGAAGGATTGCCCAGATTTAGCAATGAAAGAATGATATTCCTTCTGGAAAATATGTACAATAAAATCATGGCTGTATAGGCCGCGCAAAAATGAAAAACTTTATAAAAATATTTTTTTGCTTCCTTGTATTGCTTTTGCTCTCAGCTTCTGAGCTGCCGCTAAATGCATACCGGCAAGTATCCTGCGTTACTCACATTCACTCAACTTTCAGTGACAGCGGAAAACTCTCCCTTGAGCAGATTATTCAAAAAGCAAAAAACTATCATATTGATGTCGTAATTCCCACAGATCACGATCTGGAAAAAATCGAATACGGTTTATGGCCTTTCAGAAAATTGATTAAAAAAACCGTCGAGAAAAATTCCGTGTTTTTTATAGGCACAGACAAATATTTGTCAGAAATAAAACGCCTTCAGGAAAAATATCCCGAAATGGTGATTATCCCCGGAGTTGAATCCTCCGCATACCATTACTGGACCGGAAGCCCTTTCACAAAAAATCTTGTTTTGCGCGGCTGGCATAAACACATGACAATTATTGGCCTTGATACCATTGAAAAATACAAGAAACTACCCATAATAAATAACCCGGGCGGCAGAGAATTTAATCCGCTACTTTTATGGCCTGTAGTTTTACTTTTAACGGGGTTATTGTTTTATGGAAGGCCAAAACTAAAGTTATTTCTTATTTTAACTTCCGTGCTGCTGCTGATTTATAACTTTCCTTTCAAAAGTTATCCGTTCAGCGCTTATTCAACAAATCTCGGCGACCTTCCCTATCAAAATTTGATAAATTACGTTAACGCGCAAAATGGCCTTGTATTCTGGGCCCACCCGGAAGCGAGAAACTGGAAAGAACCCTACAACTTCGGGCCCGTATCACTTCAATCTTCCCCCTACCCTGATATAGTACTAAAAACCAGGGATTTTTCGGGGTTTGCCTATTTCTGGGAAGGAGCGAATATGACAGGAAATGTTGGCGGTTATTGGGATCAGGCACTGATTGAATACTGCGAAAACAAAAGAAACAAACCAGAATGGGCTGTGGGTGAACTTGATTATATAAACGAAGGTGTTCAAAACAATTACCTTAACCTGAACAAGAATATTCTGCTTGTTAACAATCTCACGAAAGAAGATGCTCTTGATGCTTTGCGCAAAGGCCGGTTCTATGTAACATCAAAATATAAACCAAGCGGATTTGAACTTGTTTTGACTAATTTCGCCATTAAATCCGCTGAATCTGCGGAATCTCGGGTAATTTTTGGAGAAAGCCTGCATTATCGCGGAAAAGTAAAAATATTTTTCACAGTATCAACCAGCGATAAGTCCCGGCATAAGTTTAAAATCAAATTCATAGAGGACGGCAAGATTGAGCGCAGAATTGAGAAAGAATCGCCTGCAAATATTGAATTTGAATTCCAACCCGCAAAAAACAGAACCTACTGTAGAATAGAAATTGACGCAGCCGGGACCGCAAATGACAGCACAAAACTTGTTACTAATCCCGTTTTTTTATATAATGATTGAATGATTGTTTCCGTTCATCAGCCGCAATATATCCCCTGGATCGGATATTTTCATAAGATAGCCAAAAGCGATGAGTTTGTTATCCTTGACAATGTCCAGTATAAAAAAAGAGAATTCCAGAACAGAAACAAAATCCTGACAAAAACAGGGCCCATTTGGCTGACCGTTCCGGTGATTACAAAAGAGAGATTCTTGCAGAAAATTTCGGAAGTCGAAATAGATAATACCGTGCGGTGGCAGGAAAAACACTGGGAATCCATAAAGTTTAATTACAGTCACTCGAAATATTTCAAAGATTATAAAAACAAATTTGAAGATATTTACGCAAAGAACTGGGTAAAACTTTCAGATTTGAACTCGGAAATTGTCTATTTAATACTGAAGTGCTTTAATATTGAGACCCCGATAAAGATTGAGTCAGCGCTTAACATCACCGGTACTTCAACGCAAAGAATAATAAATATTTGCGATAAATTAGGAGCTGATACTTACCTTTCCGGGGCCGGCGGGAAGGAATACATGGACGAAAGTTTGTTTGAAAAAGAAAAAATAAAATTAATCTATCAGGACTTCAAACACCCACAGTATTCTCAGGCTTGCACGGGTTTTGAGCCCTATATGTCTGCAATAGACCTGCTTTTTAATTGCGGTCCGGAAAGTGTAAATTTGGTAAGAGGTTAATATGGTCTACGAGAATTTCTGGGGCTTAGCGGAAAAACCATTCGAAAATACGCCGGACCCTAAATACTTTTTTAACTCACACCAGCATGAAGAAGGGCTTGCAAGGCTTCTTTATGTGATAAGGGAAGGCAAGGGCGCTGGGCTTCTTACTGGTATTTATGGATGCGGCAAAACATTGCTTTCCCAGGCTCTCCTAAAAGAAGTTGAGCAGGATATTTATAAAGTGGCGTTAATTACCAATCCCCGGCTGGATGACGTAGAACTTTTGAGAATGATTACTTACTATCTTGGCGTTCAGCAGGTTCCTACAAGAAAAGCTGATATTCTTATAACGTTGGAGCAGGTTTTAAAGAACAATGTTTCTGACGGTAAAAAAACGGTAGTAATCATAGATGAAGCGCACGCCATTGAAGACAAGAACATATTTGAGGAGATAAGGCTGCTGCTCAACTACCAGCAGGATAATAAATTTTTGCTCAACCTTTTATTAATAGGCCAACCGGAATTAAAAGAAAAAATTGAGAATATAAAACAACTTAACCAGAGAATAGCCATGAGGTTCCACCTTGAAGGGCTTTCCCGTGAGGACACTAAAAATTATATCATTCACAGGTTGAATATTGCTCAATCTCCTAAGCAGCTGTTTACCGATGAAGCCCTGAGCTTGATTTTTGACCGTTCCGGCGGAATACCGAGAAGAATAAACCTGATTTGCGACAGCGCTTTATTAACCGGTTTTGGGAAAGAGGCTAAAATAATCAGCAAAGAAATAATCAATGAAACAATACAAAGTTTAGCCCTTTAGAAATTTTTTAATAGGAGTCCTAATGAACATACTGGTAATTGGCTCACACCCTGACGATTTAGAATACGGCTGCGGAGGAACCCTGATAAAACTGGCAAAAGCAGGCCATAATATTTCACTTATGGTTATGACTCAGGGCGAAGTTGGCGGACATGCGGGCTTAAGAAAAGAAGAACAAACAAAGGTATCAAAAATATTGAAAGCTGATCTTTTCTGGGGCAATTTTTCGGATACAAAAATCCCTATAACAAAAGAAATCATCAATAAAATCGAATTAGTAATAAAAAAAGTAAATCCTACTTTAATTTTTGTCCCTTATCCTGAAGACACTCATCAGGACCATAGAAATACCAGCCAGGCTACAATGACTGCTACCAGATATATTCGCAATGTCTTATTTTATGAAGTTCCCACAACGGTAAATTTTCTTCCCACTGTTTATACTGACATAGCTTCAACAATTCAGAATAAAATTATTTTACTTGAATCACACAAGTCACAGGTTCATTCAACGCGCATAGCCGAACTTTCAATCATTGAAAGCGCCAAAGCCTGCGCGATTTTCAGAGGATTCCAAAACAGGACCAAGTACGCCGAAGGATTTGTTCCATTAAGGCTCGCTCTTGATTTTGGACTAAATATTTAAGATGACTTTAGACAGGATAATTAAGAAATCTTATTTCATACTGTTAGGAATATTAATCCTATTTCTCATCCAGCCCCATGGCGGAACCTGGGGGTATGAATACAATCTGCGCTGGTTTTACGTATTCATCTTGGGCGGGGCGCTTGCTTATGTTTTAACTCCTTTGCTGATTCATTTCGGCTATAAATTCAATTTGCTGGATCATCCTAACGAACGCAAGGTACACAAAATTCCCGTACCAAGAATAGGCGGCATTGCCATTTACACAGCCTTCATGATAGCAATCATCAGAAATCTCCAGTTTTCAAAAAAATTTACAGGACTGATAATTGGGGCGACAATAATTTTTGTTCTGGGCTTATTTGATGACATAAAACCCGTCTCGGCGAAAGCGAGAATTTTCTTTCAATTACTTGCGTCCACTGTAGTCATAATGCACGGTGTCCACACAACTATAGTACCCGATACTTATTCTTTCCATTATTTGGCCGACGTCATCATAACTTTATTCTGGTTCGTAGGTATTTTAAACGCAGTAAATTTTCTTGACGGTATAGATGGCCTTGTTACTTCATTCGGAGCGGTTTGTTCATTATTGTTTTTCGTTATTGCTTTACAGACAGGACAGAGATATTTAGCCTGGATGTGCATTGCTTTAGCAGGAGTATGTTTGGGGTTTCTCCATTACAACTGGCATAAAGCGAAAATTTTTCTTGGTGATTCGGGCGCTACTTTGATAGGATTTTTATTGGCAGGATTCGCTGTGTTCGGGAGCTGGACCAGGGACAATCGGGTGGTCGGATTTGCGACACCTCTACTGATATTAAGCATTCCTATCTTTGACATGATTTATACTACAATTTCAAGGATACGAAACGGCAGTGTAAAATCATTTAAGCAATGGCTGGAATATGTCGGGAAAGACCATTTTCACCACCGCCTGCTCAAGTTAGGCTTGTCGGTCCGGCAAAGTGTAAGATTCATTATTCTTCTGAATTTATGCCTGGGTTTGTCCGCGCTTATAATCCGGCAAACTGATACACAGGGTTCTTTCATTCTTCTTTTGCAGGCAACCGTCATTTTTATAATTGTTGTTTTGTTGATGCTTGCAGGCAGGACTGTAACGGAAGATTAGTTAAAGACGCAGGGAATAATTATGGATGTATTGGTGCTAAACAGCAATTTTTTTGCGATTCAAATAACCTCCTGGAGGAGGGCTCTACGACTTGTGTCGCTGGACCGCGCTCAGGTTGTTGACGAGGAATACCGCACCTACAGTTTTGAAGATTGGTGCGAATTATCCAAGGTTCTCAGGGAAAACCCTTCAGGATTTGTAAAAACTCCGAGCTTTCAAATTGCCATACCTGATGTTATCGCCTTGAAATTCTACGATAAAGTCCCGATGAAGGAAGTGAAATTTACAAGAAGAAATATTTACGAACATTATAATTACAAATGCTGTTACTGCGGAAAAAAACTTACTACGGATAAATTAAATCTGGATCATATTATCCCCCGCTCACGCGGAGGCAAAACAGACTGGAAAAATGTGGTAACATCCTGTTTTTCCTGCAATCTTAAAAAAGGAAGCAATCTTCCAAAAGAAGCCGGAATGAAACTTTTAGTAAAACCAACCCGTCCGTCGATGAACCCGGGCTTTGGCCTTATTCTAAGAAGCCCTGTCAAACTAAAAACTTCCTGGCAAAAATTTGTTGACAACATTTATTGGAACATAGAACTGGAAAGGTAACCCACGCAAGCGCAATTATGAATAATATTTTAAAAAAAGAATTTATTGCCACAGATATAAAACTATTTGAGATAGAATCACCTGAGATTTCTAAAAAAGCTCTTCCTGGGCAATTTGTTATTCTGCGAATCAACGAAAAGGGAGAGAGAATTCCCCTTACAATTGTTAAATCCGACCATGTAAAGGGTACTATCACCATCGTCTTCCAGGAGATCGGGAAAACAACAAAGCTTCTCGGAACCCTTAACCCCGGAGAACAAATCCGCGATGTTGTAGGACCACTCGGACATCCAAGTGAAATAAAGAAATATGACGGCATGGTGGTTCTTGTCGGCGGAGGTGTGGGAATTGCGGAATTACTTCCGGTAAGCAAGGCATTAAAGGAGACGGGCAATCACGTTATTTCTATTTTGGGAGCCCGGACAAAGGAATTAATGATATTTGAGGATGCTATAAAAAACGCATCAGATGAATGCTTTATAGCAACAGATGACGGTTCCTCCGGCCAAAAGGGCTTCGTCACCGATATTTTGAAAAATATTTTGACAACCAAATCTTCCGTAAGCCTGGTTTATGCGGTTGGCCCGGTCCCTATGATGAAGGCTGTTTCAAATTTAACTAAGTCATTCAACGTAAAAACAATAGTTAGCCTCAACCCTATAATGG
>Ga0156457_1037_pt1 | contig 12504 bp, 11 predicted proteins | sample RifOxyA2_FD_111904 | JGI IMG/M metagenome (GOLD analysis project Ga0156457, IMG submission 111904) | Elusimicrobia bacterium RIFOXYA2_FULL_40_6 | reverse complement strand
CGGTCCGCGTCCGGGTCCTGCGCGAATCCGATATCAGCTTTTTTTGATTTCACCAGTTTGCATAAATTCTTTAGATTCTCCGGGACCGGTTCAGGGGTGTGGGGAAAAATACCGTCAGGCGTCATGTTTATGGCAACCATGGAACAGCCGAGTTTTTTAAGCATCAGGGGCGTCATTACCGAGCCGGCGCCGTTTACGCAATCAAGCGCGACTTTAAATTTAGCATTTCTTATTTTTTTTATGTCAACATATTCCAGGACTTTATCGATATGGAGTTCGTTTGCTTTACTAAAAGTTTCAACTCTGCCAAGTTTTTTCCAGCCGGAAATGTCAAAATTTTTGCTTGTGTAGATATCGATAACTTTTTGTATTTCTGTTTCAGTAAGAAAAACACCTTCGCTGTTTACGAATTTCAGGGCATTCCATTGGACCGGATTATGGCTGGCAGTTATGATGATGCCCCCTGCGGCTTTCATCATTTTAACCATCATTAATACCGTGGGTGTTGCGCAGATATCAATGTCAGTTACATTGCATCCCGAAGAAATAAGCCCTGAAAGAACACAGTGTTTCACCATGTGGCCAGTGGGGCGGGTATCCCTTCCAAGGATGACTCTTCCGCCCTTAAGATAAGTACCAAAAGCTTGGGAAAAATTAACTAAAAGTTCCGGGGTAAGCGTATCGCCTACTATTCCGCGCACGCCTGATACAGTGATTTTAAGGTTTTCTGAGTTGCTCATGAGTTTAAATACCTTTCTTCAATCTTATCCTTTCTTTTTGTCTAATATTTTTTCTATGGCTTCTATCAGGGTTTTGTATTCAAAAGGTTTATACAAATAGTCGCTGGCTCCGAATTTCTCTGCCTGGGATTGATAATTAAGCGTTGTGAAACTTGACATCATTATTGAGGGGACAACCGGCGAAAGGGTTTGTATTTCTTTTAATACATCAAATCCGCTTGCGCCGCCTATCTGCAAATCTGTAATTATAAGATCAAATTTTTCGGATTTCATTTTTTGCAGCCCGTCTTGAGCTGTGGCGCATAGGGTAACTGAATATTTTGACACCAGGACCTGTTCCACAAAATCTCTGATTTCATCATCATCGTCAATAACTAGAATTTTTATTTCCATATGGTTACTGTGCTTTGAAGCTGTAAGAGAGTAATTCTGAATTCCTGTGTTCCGCGTTGGTTGTGCCCACGCTCATTAAAACGAATCCCACGTTTTTTGCGTAGTAAATATACTTGTACGAGCCGCGGAGATTGAGGTCTTCCTGCTGGACTTTCAGGCAGTTATCAAAAACACCCGCGTCAACTTTTACGCTTGCCTGATTGTCGGTTATTGTAAATCTTAATTTCCTGCCATCCTGCTCGGTTTCCCAGGAATTTCCAGGGTTAAAAGGGTATTTTAAAAGAATTGTTTTGTCCTTGAAATCCGGTGTTTTAGATTCTATAAGCTCAAAATTGTCAATGTTGAGGTATCGCACAACCGTGGTAACCAGATTGCGTCCGGCAAAATATTTTTTGGTCAGTTTATACATTCCTGTGGAAATTTCCTGGCAGTACCACTCTACGTTCATGTTTTTGCCAACGGAAACGGAATCGCCTTCATTCCAGGAATAGCCTTCGGCTAAAGGAAAATAATTGGGGGAATTAAAGACACCCATTTTTGCCAGCTTTATCCAGGGGTTTGAATCCGGATAATTTTTAATAAGTTCGAGATATGTATTTAAGCCCTCATTGTAGATTTTCAATTCGGTCTGGTAAATGTTGCCGGCATTGTAGAGAGCCTCCGGGGCCAGAGTGCTGTTTGGATATTTGCTTGACACTTTTTTATATTTTTCAATTGCCTGTACGTAGAACCCTTTTTTTTCAAGAGTTTTTGCCCGGTTAAACGTATATTTTGCCCCGCATCCTGTCAGTAGGGCAAGGAGAGAAGAGTAAATTGCTAAATGTAAGAATATTTTTTTCATACTGCTGATAACTTCCTTATAAAACCGGATTTTGAAATAATAACAAGCATTATTACTGCTCCACTTGTGTCTACTAAAATATCAACCAGGCTGGGACCCCTGGTCGGCACGAACAATTGATGAAGTTCGTCCGTTGAAGCATAGACGAAACTTAAGAATCCGGGCCAAAAATACAATCTGCCCCTGAAAGCCCTGAAGAAAAAGAACGCTAAAATACCGTATTCAGTAATATGGGCGCATTTCCTGAAAACTAAATCCCAAAAACCAAACGCTTCTACCCTGAGGTTAGGGATGCTGGACAAGAAAAAGATCAGCCAGCACCAAAGGAGCACGGGAAGCCAGAGCGAAAGTAACCTTCGGATTTTATTCATTTGATGTAAAACTAAAATGTTCCCTTTCGCTTACTATTACATGGTCAAGAACTTCAATTCCAAGCAATTTTCCTGATTCTATCAGCCGTTTTGTCAATTTTCTGTCGTCTTCCGAGGGTGTTGTGTCCCCGGAAGGATGGTTATGCGCAACTATTATGCTGCTTGCCAGGCGCTCAATCGCCGGGGCGAACACTTCCCTGGGGTGAACGATGCTTGCGTTTAGAATTCCGATGGAAATAAACTCTTTGTGCAGAAGTTCATTTCTTGCGTTAAGGTAAAGAACTACGAAATGCTCTTTTTGTTTTGTTCTTATATCGTGAAGCTGGATTAAAACATCCTGCGGTTTGGAGATGATTATTTTATCCGTCTTATCTGTTGATCGTTTTGCAAGTTCGTGCCCGGCAATTATTCCAGCGGCTTTTGATTTGCCCACGCCCTTGAGGGCGCTTAACTCCTCAAAAGTAAGTTTTAAGAGCTCAATTAAAGGATATTTGCCGATAATTTCATCGGCTAATACGGCTACATTTTTGCCTTTGTAACCGGTGCGCAAAAGCAGGGCAAGAAGTTCTTTGTCTTTAAGGCCTTGCGCGCCCAATCTTGTCAATTTTTCCCTGGGTTTTTCTTGCATAGTGATTTTACCAAATCCTTATTAGATTATCAATACAACGTGCAACCAATAGACGTTTAAAAGTCTAAATTAGTTCCCCGTTATTTCGAAATAACGGGACTTCGGCACCATGCTTCAGCCCGGTTTAATTTTAATGGTAATCTGCTGGTTTAGATTTGGAGAGGGAGAAATAGTGTTTTATTTCCCGGGATATGCGTTCGCTGGCTTTGCCGTCGCCGTAGGGGTTTCTGGCTTTTGCCATAGCGTTATATGCTTTTTTATTTTCGAGCAATTCTTTGATTGAATTGAATATTTTTTGCCTGTTTGTGCCGACAATTTTTACCGTTCCCGCTTTTACGCCTTCGGGGCGCTCTGTAACCTTGCGGAGTACCAGTACCGGTTTTCCTAATGCAGGGGCTTCTTCCTGTATGCCGCCGGAATCAGTGACAATCAAATAAGACGCTTTCATCAGGTTAATCAGGTCCAGGTAATTTACCGGCGGGATTAAAAGTATCTTTTTATGGTTTGAAAGTATTTTTTTTGTAGCTTTCTGCACATTCGGGTTCATGTGTACGGGATAAATAATTTTTACATCTTCATATTTGTCGGCAATTGATTTTAATGCAAGGAAAATATCTTCCAGGGGTTTGCCGAAGTTTTCCCTGCGGTGGGCCGTAACCAGAATAAGCCGCGATTTTGGTTCGGGTTTTTCAAAAGAATGTTTTTTCTTCAGGGCTGCAAAGAGCGCATCTATTACAGTGTTGCCGGTAATAAATATTTTATCTTTTGAAATGCCTTCTGCAAGCAAATTTTGTTTTGAAAGTGCGGTAGGGGCAAAGTGTAAATCACAAAGTTGGTCAGTAAGCAATCTATTGGCTTCTTCGGGGTAAGGGTTGTTGAGGTCGAAGGAACGCAGTCCCGCTTCTACGTGGCCAACGGGGATTCTTTGGTAAAATGCGGATAACGTCGCCGCGAAGGATGTGGTGGTATCGCCGTGAACTAATACCAGATCAGGCCGGTCTTTTTTAAATATTTCAGAAAAGCCCAAAAGGCATTTTGAGGTTATATGTTCAAGAGATTGGCCTTTTTTCATTAAGTTCAGGTCATAATCCGGTTTTATATCAAATATTTCAAGGACCTGGTCCAGCATCTGGCGGTGCTGTGCGGAAACACAGACCTTTACTATAAAATCTTTTTTATGGGTTTTTAGTTCTTTAATGACCGGCGCCATTTTAATGGCTTCCGGCCTCGTCCCAAAAACAAAAAATATTTTCTTCATATTATATTTTATATCTTTCTAATCCTTTTATCAAATAAACTTTTCAAGATTTTAACAAATAAGGTCATATTTTACGCTGCGGCCTTTGCCGGCGGAATGGTGCAAAATGCCTTTTTCAACTAAATAAGCAATTTCACGGAAAGCAGTTGCCCTGCTGGTTTTTGTCATAGCCACATATTTTCTGGTAGTAAGCCCCTCGGCAAACCCTTCCGGGCCCGCTTCCAACATTTTTGTTATTACTTTTTTCTGTTTTTCGTTCAAATATGTCTGCGTGTGTTTTTTCCAGAACTCGGCTCTCTTAAAAACATTTGTTGTAACATCTTCGGAATGCTCAATCGCTAAAGTAACGCATTTAAGGAACCATAAGAACCATTTTGTAGAATCAACGCGGCAGTTTTGAACATTCTCAAGCATATCATAGTATTCTTCCCTGTTTTTCATTATCTGCGATGAAATACTATAAAATCTAACTTTGAGTTTTTCGTCCTGGGCGAGAGCCATATCCGTCAAAGCGCGGGCTATTCTTCCATTACCATCTTCAAAAGGGTGGATAGTAATAAAACGCAAGTGCGCAGTTGCGGCACGCAAAACACCATCCATAGACCCTAGCGAGTTATTCCACCAATCAATAAATAATTGCAGCTCTTTTTTTGCTTGCTCTTTTGGAGGCGCTTCAAAATGGATTTTTTCTTTTCCAACAGGCCCCGACACAACTTTCATCGGTTCAACACCGCGTAATGTGCCCGTCTTTATTTTTCTTAATCCTGAATATCCTGTCGGGAAAAGAGCCGCCTGCCAACCGTTTAGGCGCCCTGACGTTAGAGGTTTATCGTTATTGCGGATTGCATCCAGTAAAACTTCAACAAGGCTGTCGGCATTTCTGTCTTTTATACTCAATCCGTGAGGTAGCCCTAACCTGACCGCAACGGAAGACCTGACCGCAACTCTGTTTAACGCCATACCTTCAATCTCGGCTGTGCGTAGTGCTTCTTCAACAAGAACTTCTGCCTGAGCTTCAGTTTCCTGGCCAATATTGAGTGAAGAAATTTTTCCAAGCAGTTTGCCCTGCGCATTCCGGGCTCTTGAAAGGGGTTCAATCAATATCTTAGAGTTATACTTGAAATCAAACCAATTAGGTGTCTGCCAGATATATTTGTTCATTTAAACCTGTTTGAAGCGTTTAATTGAGATAATCGCTTCATTTTGTGATACGATTATACATCATAATCGCTTCAAAGGCAAGGGAAAGATATATTATTTCAGGGTTAATTTCCAGCTGGTAAGGGAGATGGTGACTATTGATAAAACAAGAGTTATAACATACATTATCAGCACAACTTCGCGGTGAGTCCAGCCCCATTTAAGCAAGCGGTGATGTATATGTTCTTTATCGGGCGCCATTATGTCAGACCCGCGGCTGAACCGCCTTAATATAGAAAGGAAGACATCCAGCACAGGAAGCGCCACTATAATAATAGGAATAAACAATGCCACAACCAGCGGCATTTTAAGCGTGCCCATAATACTGATACTGGCAAGCAGAAAACCCATAAACAGCGCACCGCCATCCCCGACAAAAATTCTCGCGGGATTAAAATTGAAAAAAAGAAATCCTATTCCTGCCCCGCAAAGCGTAATTGATAATATAGCGCTCAACTGGAGCTGGTTTGCCAACCAGAGTTTATCGGGGTTACCCATAACCGTTGGTTTCATAAGAAGGGATACAATGAAAAATGTTCCTGCGGCGATAGTGACCAGTCCTGTTGCCAGCCCGTCAAGACCGTCGGCAAGGTTGATAGTATTCATAAAACTTACAAGCCATAAAACCGTAATAAATAAGGTGAGAATTATCGGCAATTCGATATATTTATTGAAGCCGGGAACCGTTAGCCCGAAAATTCTTACGCCGTATTCCATGGCGCATAGCGCAGCGATTATCTGCACCAGTAATTTTATAAGCGCCTGGACATTTTTCTTGTCATCTATCATCCCAAGGATGAGAACAAGCACGCCTCCGGTGAGGATACCCATCAGCTGGTCAAATAGCGTCAACGTTCCTATGAGTTTGCTTTTTTGTTTTAGTTCAGACGCGAGTAAATGGCTGAATTGGGGAAATAAATAGTAAACTAACAGAAGGCACACAGATATGGAAAGAAAAATTCCCAGCCCGCCCCAGCGGGGAATTGGCCGGGTATGAACTTTGCGGCGGTTTGGTATGTCATACACATTGAATTTACGGCTTAAAAAAATGGCTACAGGCGTAAAAAGCAGCGCAAGAATAATGCTTACAAAAAAACAGAAAAAATACACTATAACCATAGCCCGTCCAATGCGTATTATGCCTTTAACTGGGGATAAAGAGGGAATTGTTTTGTAAGGTTAATAACACCCTGTTTTACCCTGTCGAGTTTCTTCTGATTTTTCATATTTTTTAACGCGATATCTATAAACTCAGCTATTTTATCAATTTCTTTTTCTTTCATGCCCCTGGTAGTAATTGCTGGCGTGCCGATTCTTATGCCTGAAGTAATAAAGGGTTTCTGCGGGTCGTGCGGTATAGAATTTTTATTCACTGTTATGTGTATCAGGTCCAGGGCTTTCTCGGCTTCCTTTCCTGTAATTTTTATCGGTGTCAAATCAACCACGAACATATGGCAGTCAGTTCCGCCGGAAACAATCCTATATCCGCGGCTTGAAAGGTTTTGCGCAAACCTGCGCGCGTTATTTAACACCTGAATCTGGTAAAGCTTAAAATCTGGTTTCATGGCTTCCTTCAACGCTGTCGCTTTAGCTGCTATGATGTGCATTAAAGGCCCGCCCTGAATTCCGGGGAAAATCATTTTATCAAGCAGTGTGGAATATTTTTGTTTGCAAAGAATCATTCCGCCCCTGGGCCCTCTTAAAGTTTTGTGGGTTGTGCAGGTTACAAAATCTGCGTAGGGAACAGGCGAAGGGTAAATTCCAGCGGCAATAAGCCCCGCGTAATGCGCTACATCCGCCATGAAATAAGCGCCTACTTCATCGGCAACTTCGCGGAATCTCTGCCAGTCAATTATTCTTGAATAGGACGAACTTCCCGCAACAATTAAATGCGGTTTATGTTTTCTCGCCAGCGACAGGACTTCTTTGTAATCAATTTGTTCGGTATCTTTCCTAATCCCGACAGGTACAATATGAAAATATTTTCCTGAAAAACTCGTCGGATGGCCGTGCGAGAGATGCCCGCCGTGGGATAAATGCATCCCCATAATAGTATCTCCGGGGTTTAGTATCGAAAAATAAACAGCCATATTTGCCTGCGTGCCGGAATGAGGCTGGACATTGGCGTGTTCAGCGCTGAAAATCTTTTTTGCGCGTTCAATAGCGAGTGATTCCGCTACATCAACATTGACACATCCGCCATAATACCTTTTCTGGGGATAGCCTTCCGCATACTTATTTGTAAGCACTGAGCCTTGCGCTTCCATAACTGCTTCCGAAGTATAATTTTCCGAGGCAATAAGTTCAAGCCCGTCTTTCTGCCTGCGGATTTCATTGCTTATGGCGCTGTAAAGTTCCGGATCAGATTTTTTTAAAAAGTTCATTTGGACTCCTTAATTCTTTCAAAAGATTTTTTTACTAAATCCTCAATTACGGTTGCGGCTTCTATGTAAACTTCATCCGGCTGCCCTATCGGGTCTGGCACTTCCGGATCCTCAAGTATCATATTTTCAGCGAACTCTTTGAGAAGATGAATTCTTTTTTTATCTTCCGGGTACCTTCTCAGTAATTCTTCCTTGTGGCGTTTTTCCATCACAAAAATGTAATCAGATACGCCTACCAGAAGCTTGTTTACCGGAGTGGAAACGTGATCTGATAAGTCCACGCCTTCATCTTTAAGAAGTTTTAATACGATTTTCGGAACCTTGAAATTGGGCGATGCGCCCGTACCGCAGGATTTTACATCCATATCCTTGGCATTATTTTGTTTTATAAATTTCCAAAGATAACCTTCAGCCATCACGCTTCTGCAGGTATTGCCGGTGCAGACAAATAGAACTTTCATTATGAGGTGTAACTCGCGTTTATCTTGACGTAATCAAAAGACAAATCGCAGGAGTAGTACTCAAAATCTTCCTTCCCGCAATTCAGGTTTACTTTTATATCGACTTCTTTTTGCTTGAACGAAGCGTTCAAGTCTTTTTCGGATATTTTTGTCAGGGCGCCATTTTTTGTAACGCAGTGGCCATTTATGTGAATATCAACTTTATCCGGATTAAAATCAATGCCGCTTCTGCCTACTGCCGCTATTATCCTGCCCCAGTTCGGGTCGCATCCGAAAATAGCGGTTTTCACGAGCGGTGAGGTAGCTATGGTCTGAGCGACCTTTTTGGCCTCTTTCTTATTTTTCGCGGCATTTATTTTTATAGTAACGAATTTAGTAACACCTTCGCCGTCCCTGACTATTTTATGCGCCAGGCGCCTGCAGGTTTCTATGAGCGCTTCGCTGAATTTTTTAAACTCCGGGCTTTTTTCCGAATTAATGGCTGCGTTTTTAGCCTGGGTGCTTGAAAGCAGAAACACAGTGTCATTTGTTGATGTATCGCCGTCAACGCTTATGCAGTTGAAGGTTTCATCTACAGCATTTTTAAGCGCCAAGTGAAGCAGCTTGTTTGATATATTTACATCCGTGAAAATGAAAGAAAGCATGGTCGCCATATCGGGGTGAATCATACCCGAACCTTTCGCGCAACCCCAGATACTAAATTTTTCGCCAGCTATTGAAGACTCCAGGCCAAAATATTTCGGCAGGGTGTCAGTTGTCATTATTGCTTTCACTGCTTCCATGGGAGCATTTGCATCAGGCTGAGAGATTCTTTTTGAAATTATTTTTATGCCGTTTCTCATTGTATTCATGGGAAGCAGCCTGCCGATTACACCTGTTGAAGCAACCAGTACCTGTTCGGGTTTTATGTCCAGGTTTTTGGCGGTAATTTCGCACATTTCCCGGGCGTTCGCGAGCCCCTGTTTGCCTGTACAGGCATTTGCGCAGCCGGAATTTGCAATGATTGCATGAAATTTTCCGCGGGAAGATTTCAGATTTTCCCGGCTAACTAAAACCGGCGCGGCCTTAAATAAATTTTTGGTGAATACAGCGGCAGCAATGCAGGGTTGTGCGCAATAAAATAAAGCCAGGTCATTTTTGTCTTTCCTGGCCGCGATTCCACAATGAATTCCGGAAAATGTGAAGCCTTTAGGAATGTTTTTCAATTTAGGTTGATACGGATAATACTTCTGAATAGGTGGTTAAACCCATGGAAGCTTTTGTAACACCGTCGCCCATGAGCGTCCTCATCCCGTGTTTTACGGCTAATTCTTTTATGGGGCCGGACGCGACTTCTTTCAGAATGAGGGCGCGTATTTCATCATCCATGACGAGAAGTTCATGAACGCCGAGACGGCCTTTATAACCGGTTTTCATGCAATATTGGCAGCCTTCGCCTTTCATGAAAGTAGCTTTTTTTACATCTATTTTATATTTTTCGCATTCTTTCAATAGGTCTTCCGGAGGGTTGGGGTCGGGCACTTTGCATTTCTCGCAGATTCTGCGGACCAGCCTTTGCGCCAGCACGCATTCAAGAGTGGATGATATCAAATAAGAGTGAATTTTCATTTCGGATAAACGCGACACTGCCGTGGGTGCGTCATTTGTGTGGATTGTTGAAAGAACAAGATGTCCGGTCATTGCGGCTTCCATGGCAATCTGGCCTGTTTCCTGGTCTCGGATTTCACCGACCATTATGACATCGGGGTCCTGCCTCAAAAATGCTCTCAGCGCTTCAGGAAAGGTCACGCCTATTTCGGGGGCCATGCCCATCTGCATTATACCGTCAAGGTTGTACTCAACCGGGTTTTCAGCGGTAAGAATTTTTGTATCAGGCGTATTTATGTGGTTAAGCATTGAATAAAGTGTTGTTGATTTTCCGCTTCCGGTAGGCCCGCATACAAGCAAAAGTCCGTAAGGTTTATCTAGGCATTGAACAATTTTTTCCTGGGTATCCGGTAAGAATGTCAGTTTTTCCAGGCTTACTTTTACGCTGGAACGGTCAAGGATACGCATAACAGAGCTTTCCCCGAAGACTGTCGGAATGATATTTATACGAAGCTCAATAGGTTTGCCCCTTGCCATTAACATGATACGGCCGTCCTGCGGCCTGCGTCTTTCGGTGATATTCATGGTTCCGGAAAGAATTTTTAGTTTAGCTATTACAGAGCTTTTGAAACTTAAAGGGACTTTGAAGGAAGACTTGCGCAGTAATCCGTCAACCCTGTACCTGATGCTGAATCTTTTTTCCAGGGGTTCTATGTGAATATCGGAGGCCTTCAGCCTTAAGGCCTCGAGTAGGATGGCATTTACAAGTTTTTCTGTTTCAGGCGCGGACGCGTCAACTTCCATTATGTCGACTTTTTCGTCGCCTTTGGTAACCTTGAGTTCTTCAGCGGGAACTTCGCCCAGGCTGGAAAGCAGGTCGTCCATTACTTCTTTAGAATCGGTGGCCATGTCGCCTGTATCCTGTGGCGGGGCAGTTTCTACTTCGTCCGCGGCTTCTTCAATGTTTGCAGATGCCGCTTCCTGCTCCGCGTACATTTGAGCAAAGGCTTTGTCAATATCTTCAGGCATGGCAAAATAAGGTTCAATCTGGTAGCCGGTAAGCAACTGGATATCTTCGATAGCGAAAATATTTCTGGGGTCGCTCATGGCGATAAATAGGTAATTTTCTTCTTTTGCGAACGGTACTACGCGGTGTCTTTTTGTGACGGATTTCGGGATGAGTTTAATAACATCCGAATCTAATTCAACTTCAGAGAGGTCTACGACTTTTATTTCCCATTCCTGGGAGAGCGTGCGCAAAAGGGTGGTTTTATCAAGTAGTTTCTGGTTAACAAGGATTTGCTGGACAGGAACTCCGCTTTTTTTGGATTCTTCTTCCGCTTTATTGAGCTTATCTTCGGGAAGGAGCTTCGTTTCGCGGATGATTTCTGCAACGGTCTTTCTTTTTGAGAATACTGTCATGTTTCAAATATACAAAAAAAGGCGTCTTCTTGTCAATTGGTTCCCTTTTTTAGTATAGTCTTACCTAATGATAAGAACTCTTGAAAGCACTATGGCAAAGAAGGTCGGCAAAGCCATAGGCGACTATAAAATGCTCCAGGATGGGGACCGCGTATTGCTTGGGGTATCGGGCGGGAAGGACAGTTTGACGCTTTTGAGATTGTTAATGCTGAAAAAAGACCGCCCTCCGGTGAAATTCAGCCTTGTAGCGGCTCATATTGATTTTGGAATGAACGGTGATTTGCCCGACAGGTTGGAAAAATATTTCAGAGAAATCGGAGTTGAATATTATATAGAAAGAACTTCCTTGCCTAAAACGAAAGGAAAGGACAGTGATAATTGTTTCTGGTGCGCCTGGAACAGAAGAAAGGCCCTTTTTACTCTCGCGGTGAAACACGATTGTAAAAAAGTGGCCTTGGCGCATCATTTGGATGATGTTGTGGAAACATATCTGATGAATCTTTTTTTTCACGGAAAAATATCCGCCATGCCGGCAAAACTAAATATGTTTGAAGGGAAATTTCATTTAATCAGGCCGATGGTTTATATTGAAGAGAAAACAATCCGGCAGTATGTATCTAAAATGAAAATACCGCACAGCACTTGTATTTGCCCGGCTTTCAAAAAATCCAAACGGAAATTTGCGGAAGAACTTTTGGTAAAGCTGGAAAAAGAATGCCCCCAGGTTAAAATAAATCTTTTTAGAAGCATGAAAAGGGTGGAACATGATTACATTGTTTGATACGCACGCTCATTTGAGCGATAAAGCCTATAATTCTGATTTTGAAAAAGTTATTCAAAATGCCAAGGATGCCGGCTTGGTAAAAATTTTAAATATTTGTAACAGCGCAAATAAGCCCGGGAATTTTGTTGAGCTGTTAAAAAAATATGATTTTATTTACGGCGCCGCGGGAATTCACCCGCTTGAAATGGAAAATGCTGACATAGAAAAGCTTATGCCTCTGCTTGCGCTTGCGAAGATAGTCGCGTTAGGCGAAATCGGGCTTGATTATCATTACTTAAAGGAAGCTAATGCTGAGAATGATGTTAAACTTCAAAAAGAATTTTTTCGGGCCCAGTTAAGGATGGCGAAAGAAAAAAACCTGCCGGTTATTATACATTGCCGCGAGGCGTGGGAAGACACGATGAAAATAGTTGAAGAAGAAAAGGCAGGCAACGG
>Ga0156457_1035_pt1 | contig 12626 bp, 8 predicted proteins | sample RifOxyA2_FD_111904 | JGI IMG/M metagenome (GOLD analysis project Ga0156457, IMG submission 111904) | Elusimicrobia bacterium RIFOXYA2_FULL_40_6 | reverse complement strand
GGCGTTCAGTTTAAGCTGGGGCAGGCTCTTGGCTTCAACTTCTCCTTTGCATTCTATTTCAGCCTTTCCCGTTAGAGAAGCTTGTTTTTGCTGTTTTAACAGGTTTGTAATTATATAGGGTTCCAGTTCGGAAACCCATAAATGAAATATTGCGCGGGGCACAAGGCTGTCAATAAGAATAGTTCCATCAAGCCTTGCAGTTTCGAATTTAATGTGCGGGTTTATCTCCAGGTTGTTTAAAGGGCCTGTAACCATGATGATTCCGGATGTGCTAGGCAGCCAAGGCACACCAGGCAAACCAGACGGCCTGGAAAAATCAATTTTAAAGTTCAGGGTTTTAAAGTTATTTTTTAAAGTACCGTCTATTTTGAGTTTTGAATCAGCCAATTCGAGTATCATTTTGGAAAATTTAAGCGAGCCGGCCTCATATTTTATGTCTCCTTTTGCTGAGGCAAGCTTTATTCCCGGGCCTGGCTCGGGAATAAATGCGGAAGCACTTTGGATGCTTATCGAAACCGTATTTTTGAAGGGAGAAAATGACGCCCGCGCTCTTAAAAAGATGCCGGAAATATTATTTTGCACTTTTCCGTTTTTCAGAATAGTTACTTTACCTTCCTTTATCTGGATGTTAGTAAACGCAAAAGTTGTTTTCGCGGCCGGTTTGTGCTCTTTTTTTACTAAGCCGGCTGCTCCGCCTGATTCTAAGATTAGATCAGGATTTTCAATCACAGTACTGTTGATGACCAAATTGCCTGAAATCATCGATGGCAGGAAATAATATAACGAAATTTTGTCAGCTGAAAATTTGAAACCTTTCTTATTATCGAGGCGTATATTTATCAGTTCAATATTAGAAAATATATTTCCTTCAATTTTTTCTACCAAGACTATAGGTATGCCGGCTTTTTGCACCTCCTTAACCGCAAACGATTTTAGTTTTTCCTGGATAAATCCCGATTTATTTAGAAAAAACATGGCAGCAAGGGTTAATATAAATATTATTAAACCGCCATAGATTAAGACTTTTTTAGTATTTATTTTCATCAGAAGGCCTGTCCGAGTGAGAAATATAATTTATACTGATTGATGTCTATGTTGTTATTCGGCCCAAGAGGAAATCCTGCATCGAAGCCGATCGGGCCTATAGGAGTTGCATACCTGATACCTATACCAGTCCCATACTTCAGGCCGGGTGCTGTCAAAACTGTATTGTAGACTTCTCCTGCATCCAGAAACAGGATAAGATTTGAATGTGATGAAAGATGCTGCTGTAACTCAAGGCTGTACTCAAACAGATAATGGCCTCCCAGCGGAGTTCCATAAATGTCTACAGGCCCGATTTCGTGAAACCCATACCCTCTGACGCTGGAACCTCCTCCGGCAAATAATCTTTTGAAAATGGGAATTTCCGTAGTTTCTCTCTGCGGAAGAATAAAACCGTATTTTATCCTGGTTGCCATAACAATGTTGTCGTTAAGTTTTACAAAGTTATGACCTTCTGCAACTCCCTTTACATAATCAATTTCTGAGCCCAGCAGATAGGAAGCCGGTTCAAGAAGGACGGAATAGATCACTCCATTTTGCGGTAAAAGTGTTTTTATATTATTATAACTGGCGCCGAATAACAGGGCGGAGATTAAATACAATTTGTCCGGCAAAGTAGTTTTTATTTCTTCAGATATATCCACTTTAATATTGGTTGGCCTGTCCATTTCGAGGCTGTAGGCAGTAAAGGCATTTAAAAATTCCGAATATTTTCTATCTATTTTGATGAGCGCCGTTAATTGTTCATTGGTATAACTTGTTACGTCTTCCCTGCTCATTGATAATGTGCTGGTCAAACCTGTTTTCTTATTAATGAAAAAGGGCTGGGCCTGGCGATATGCAGGCAGATTGTTGAAGGCCATTCCGGTGATATTTTCGCAAAATCGGGGGGAATCCCTGGTAAAGGCTCAGAGTTTACCATTGTAATTCCTGCCAGCAGAATGGGGTATAGTAAAGGTGATAACCTTGTCAAATAAAATTCTTTTAGTTGATGACGAAGCGGATATAATAAATATTGTTTCATTCAGGCTGAAGAAGGCCGGCTATGACGTTATAGTTGCCGCAACGGGAATTGATGCGCTGGCAAAAGCCATCACAGAATTGCCGGAGCTTATACTTCTGGATATAAACCTGCCGCAAATGAGCGGTTATGAAGTGTGCAGCAGGTTAAAATCCGCGGAAGAAACAAAAAAAATACCGGTTATATTTATGAGTGCTTCAGCTGAGAATATCAGCGAGAATACCCGGAAATACGGCGCTGATGGTTTCATCATAAAACCATTTGAGACGGAGTCCTTTATTTCAAAAATAAGTGAGTACCTGGGCAGCAGCGCAAAAATCGTGAAAAACACCGTTGAAGTTGATGAAAACATAAAAGAACTGATGCCAAAATTCATGCAGGAAAAAAATAAAAATATCGCAGAATTGAAGGAAGCGCTGGAAAAAAACGATTTTGAAACCATTCAGCGCATTGGCCATGCGTGGCGCGGCGGCGGATCCCTGTACAATGTTCATTTTGTAACGGAAAAAGGCATCCTTCTGGAAGCAGCCGCAAAAAACCGCAAAGCTCAGGAAATCAGAATTTTGATTCCCGAAATAGGAAATTATTTTAACAACCTTGACATAAAATATATTAAAGCGCCCGGAAATGGAAAAACTCTATGAATAGATTAATATCAGCGGCGTGTGTTTTGTGCGCATTTACTGCAATGGCCTTTGCTGAAATGCCCGAAATAAATATCACTGACGCAAAAATGGTGCAGATGCCGCACTTTAGGTTCATATTGCCGAACAGCGCGATAGAATTAGCCGTGCACCAGCAGATTTCCAGCACTACGATAGACCTGGCTTCCAAATATGATATCCTCGACAGCTATTTCAATATCGGATTTGATGTACGATATAAATTCGCTCCCTATTTTGCGGGCATGGGCCTAAGTGACGAGATCAGTGTTGAGCACGACTCAAACGCCTACTTCCAGCGCCTGCACATTCTCAACCCGTATTTCGGTTATGACCTGGGCAAGTATACGCAGGTCAGATCAGGGATTTTGATAGAAGACACGCTGTCTGCTCCCATCGGCCAAAATATAGAAATAGACAGGGGCAGGGTGATAATGGAGTCGGTGGGAATAAGGTACAACACACTTAACCCCCTTAAACCAGCCCAGAAAGGGGCCCTGATGGCATGCAGGTTTTTCGGTTCCTTCCACGTCCTCGGGAGCGATTACGAATATACTAAAAGCGAAATTGATATACAGAACTCTTACATTCCTTTGCGCGTAGATTATATGGAATCGGATTTCAAATTCTACTTTCCGGTTACTACGGAGTCCAGGCCGGTGAGTGATGTGTATTTTGCAGGCGGGTACGACTTGCTGAGGGGTTACAACTACAGGGAATTTTTCGGCGACACCCTTATGTACGCCAAATTGAATTACCATATGCCTCTCATCAAAAACATAAAAAAGCAGTCCATCAGGACTTCGTTCAATGTAGTTACGATAGACCTCACGGGCGAGACAGCCCGGATAGGTAACGTGGCGGATTTAGGGAACATTTCCGGCATGAAATCTTCGGTTAGTTTCGGCCTGGGCTGCGATACGACGATTTTCGAACATGTTAATCTCAAGTTCAATGCTTTTTCCGGCAAGGCGCTTGAACCGAGAGACCCCGTATTCTATTTCATCCTGACCGCGTACACTTATTTTTCAATGTAAACCGGCTGAAAGCCGGCTAAAAGTCAACGGAAAGAAGGAAAAGTCTATTGGTAAGGCTATTAAAATTAAATATCATAAGAGCATAAATTTAAAAGGGAGGGAAAATGTTATATACACTCGCAGTAGTACTTATTGCACTCTGGTTGCTGGGTTTTGTTTCAGGCTATACAATGGGCGGATTCATTCACATTTTGATTGTAATCGCAGTTATTGTGGTATTGCTAAGAATAATCCGGGGCGGAAAAATATTATAATTCTGATGCCGGTATTGTTTGAAGAGGGTTTTTTATGTGGTTTAAATATTTACCTTGGAGATACTTAATAAGTAACGCCGCGCGCAGGCACGGTTTTTTAGATCCTATTAATGTATTTTCTAAAATTCAGAATTTTTCACAGCCTTGTGAAGTGGCCGCGCCCAATGAACTCCTGCGTTCCGGAGCGCTTCTTCACGCCCGCGGCTTAATAAACAGCTATGCAATCCCTCACAATCTTGACTGGGTCTGGCCTTATTGGGTAGAGCGCCAATATAATCCTGAAAGCGATTCATTTATCCCCCGGGCGTTTTCCTTGACACAAATAAATTTAACTCACCGGAATTGGACTGCTGTCGGTATTCCCGGAGGAAATGAATTCCCTATCGTAGACCCCAGGGGCCTTATTACACCTTTTTACGACGGCTGGTCTATTGATGTCTGGATTATTCCTGATGAGGGTAACCCATTAATCCCGTCGCTCATGCCGTATGTGTCCCAAAAATTGGGGCTGGAAGGAAATCTTTGCGTAATCACCGAATACTATATCGATCAATTAACCCTTACATTGAAAACAGAAGTTATAGGTTCATCTAAAATGCAGATATGCCGAACTCAAATAACAGGATCTGCTCTAAAGAACGCTCAATTGATTATTTCTCTGCGCCCCTATAACCCCGAGGGTGTAAGTTTTGTAAATAATATTACTTTGCTTAAAGATTCGCCCGGATGGCATGTAAATTGGGGAGATTACATATATTTTGATAAAGCTCCGGACAGATACGCGTTTTCTTATTATAACCAGGGAGATGTTTTTAATAATTTGGATTCACAAGAAAATAAAACCGAAGTGGCATGCAAAGTGGGTATGGCTACTGCCGCCGCTATTTATAAACTTGCGCCCGGAGCGCCGCTGGAAGTTACAGTTTCTATACCTTTGTCAAAAACCAAAATTGAAAAAGGAAATTTCATCGAAGGTGCTTGCGCGAAAACAGCTGAATCATTGTGGGAAGGAAGCCTCCAAGGGGCATGCTCACTGCAAATTCCGGATGAACACTTCCAGTTTCTTTATGAAGCGGCTGTCCGTACCATGATTTTACATTCTCCGGAAGAAGTTTATCCCGGGCCCTGTATTTACAGGCGATTTTGGTTCCGTGATGCTGCTTTCATATTATACGCATTATTATCTGCCGGGCTCACACGCCGCGTAGAACGGTCCTTGGATCGTTTTCGTTCCCGGCAAACGATAAGCGGATATTTTCTTTCGCAGGAAGGCGAGTGGGATTCCAACGGCGAGGCCCTCTGGATTACGCGGATGTATTGTGAAATGACGGGCAGCAAACTTCCGGAAGAATGGAAATCTTCCATAGAAAAAGCCGCCGATTGGATTTGCAAAAAAAGGCTGCCTGCGGATTTGAAATTTAATCATGCCGGCCTATTGCCGGCAGGATTCAGCGCCGAGCATTTCGGCCCGAATAATTACTACTACTGGGATGATTTTTGGGGCATTGCCGGGTTAAAAGCGGCTGCTTTAATGTGTGAAAATACAAATAAGGCCAAGCGCTTTGAAAAAGAGGCGGATGAATTGCTGAAATACACTAATCAAAGTCTTGAAAATGTTTCTAATCAGTTTAAAAGGCTCGTCATGCCGGCAGCGCCTTATCGCCGCCTGGATTCCGGGGCGGTCGGCACACTAGTTGCCAGTTACCCGCTTCATATTTATGATCCGAAGGACCCTAGAATTTTAGATACGGCAGAATATTTGATAAAAAATTGCCTGTTTAACGGCGGATTTTTTCACGATATCGCGCACTCCGGAATAAATCCGTATTTGACCCTGGATCTGGCTCAGGTGTTGTTGCGCGCCGGTGATGCAAGGTATTTTAATTTAATGACAGTGGTCGCCGGGCTTGCTTCGCCGACAGGGCAATGGCCTGAAGCTATTCATCCCAAGACCGGAGGCGGCTGCATGGGAGACGGCCAGCATGTTTGGGCGGCAGCAGAATGGGTTTTAATGATAAGAAATTGTTTTGTCAGGGAAGAATCCGAAGAGTTAATCCTATGTTCGGGAATTCCTGAAAGCTGGCTGGCCAAAAAAGAAACGATGGCCTTTGGCCCCGCGCCAACCAGGTTTGGCGATATTCAAATTTCTATAAAATTCCAGGTGGAAAATATTCTAATCGAATGGCAGGGAAAATGGTTTGCTAAAGAACCGCCGATTTACATTCAATTGCCCGGTTTTAAGAGAGTAAGGGCTGCAGCATCAACCAAATCTCTCTTAATCGAGAATAAACCATGAAAATATTAATGATGACTAACACTTATACGCCGATAGTCGGAGGAGTTGAAGAATCCATCCGTTCTTTCAGCGCTGAATTTGAAAAATTAGGCCATGAAGTAATTATCGTAGCGCCTGAAGCCGAAGGCGCGCCGCTTGAGGAAAAGGGTGTTGTGCGCCTGCGCGCCATTAAAAATATTTACAATACAAATTTTTCAATCGCTCTTCCCTTATCAAACATTTTAACCGAATTAATGGAAACCTTCAAACCGGATATTGTACACAGTAACCATCCTTTTTGGATGGGGGATATTGCCCTGCGGTTATGCAGCAAATACCAGCTCCCGCTGGTTTTTACTTACCATACGATGTTTGAACAGCATATGCATTATCTCCCGACACAAAATGAGAAAGTAAAACGGTTCATGGTTGAGCTGTTTATCGGCTATGCCAATCTGGCGAACCAGGTTATAGCGCCCAGCGAAAGCGTCCGCAAAATACTTTTAGAACGAGGTGTTAAAACACCCGTAGAAGCGGTACCGACAGGAATAAATTTGGGAAAATTTTCAAAGGGTGAAGGAGCTGTAATCCGCAAACGGTTTAATATCCCTCCGGACGCCCGGGTGATAGGTTATCTGGGACGGCTGGCTAAAGAAAAAAATATAGAATTCCTATGCCTCAGTATTGCGGCCTATTTAAAAAAGGAACCTAAAGCGCATTTTTTGCTGGCAGGCAAAGGGCCCATGGAAGATGAAGTAAAAAATATTTTTAAAGAAAAGGGGTTAGCGCAGCACCTGCATTTGGCGGGCGTGGTCCATGGGCAGGAATTAATTGATTGCTATTATGCCATGGATGTTTTTGCTTTTTCTTCAGTAAGCGAGACCCAGGGTATCGTATTGATTGAAGCGATGGCTGCCGGTGTTCCGGTTGTAGCTGTTGACGCGCCCGGAATCCGTGAAGTGGTTAAGGATGGCTACAATGGAAGGCTGCTTTATGAAGAAAGCCGGAACAATTTTGTTGAAGCCCTTTCGTGGTGCCTGAACCAGCCTCCGTCAGAATTCCAAAAGCTGAAACAAAACGCCCGGGAAACAGCTAAGGAATTTTCTATTGAGCTTTCCGCCCAAAAAATGCTGAAGGTTTACCAGGATGCCAGGAAAAAAGAATATGTCTCTCCCGAAAGAAAAGACAGTTCCTGGTTCTCTCTAGTGGACCGTTTTAAGACCGAGTGGGATATGTTTACAAATATGATCCAGGCCGGCGCCGGCGCTGTGACTGACAAGCCGGCCGATAGCCCGGGCCCAAATAAACGAATACAAAAAAAACAAAAAGGCTTGCTTGCCAGGTTGCCGAGGTTGCTAAGTTTGAGCGAATGGACCGGAAAACTTTTAAATCTTTCACGGGCCTCAGAAACGGAAATTCAGGCAGGCCTGGTAATTATACAAATCGACGGTTTATCTAAAGCCCAGCTGGAAAAAGCATTTGATAAAAACGAGATGCCTTTCCTAAAAGGGCTTTTCAAAAACCAGTTTTACAAGCTTCATCCTTTTTATCCCGGAGTGCCTTCCAGCACGCCTTCAATCCAGGGCGAATTGCTCTATGGTGTTAAACAAATTGTCCCTGCTTTTTCGTTTCTAGACAAGGAAAGCTCTAAAGTATTCCGGATGTATGACAGTGTAGATGCGGTTGAGATAGAACGACGGTTGGCCCTGCAGGCGGCACGTCCCGGGCAGGGCGGGGGGCTTTTAGAAGGAGGGAGTTCCTATTCAAATATTTTTTCAGGCGGCGCCAAGGAATCTCATTTTTGTGCTAACATTTTGGGCTGGGGCGAGCTTTGGAATAACATTAAACTCGTTAATTCTGTAATTCTAATATTAACTCATATTCCGTTTTTTATACGTATGACTGTATTAATTTTATGGGAAATTGTTTTAGGGCTTATTCAATTTGTACGGGGTATGTTAAACGGTGAAAATTTCGTAAAAGAGTGGCATTTTATTTATCTGCGCCCGCTGATTTGTATTTTCCTGCGGGAGTTTGTGGTTTTTGGCAGTAAGATTGATATTATGCGCGGATTGCCGATAATTCACCTGAATCTATTAGGTTATGATGAATTATCGCATAACAGCGGGCCTTCATCAAAGTCAGCCCATTGGGCGCTGAAAGGAATTGACGGCGCCATTGAAAATATTTACCGCACAGCCCTGCATGCCCCGCGCCGCAACTATGATGTCTGGATATATTCGGATCACGGGCAGGAGGAGACGGTCCACTATGTCAAACAAAACGGCAGAAACGTTCATGAAGCGATAGCTGAAGTTTTTAAAGAGTTCGATGCTGATGCACAATGCGTGCCGGCCTATGACAAAAACGGAGAACAACTGCACCGAGCCCGCCTGCTTGGATTTTCATTTATTGAAAAATTATTCCCTGCTCAAAAGCCTAACCTGGAGGGTTCTGCCAAACTTATCGTTACGGCATTCGGCCCGACCGGGAATATATATTTGCCCTGTCAGATCACAAAAGAGCAAAAATATAAATTTGGGCGGGCCTTAGTTGAAAAAGCCGGCCTTCCCGTGGTACTGTTTCCCGAAGAGCTGGACCAAGTCCGTGTTTGGACGCAGGAAGGAGAATTTATTCTTCCCCAGGCCGCGGAAAAAATTATAGGAGAAGATCATCCCTATTTAAAGGAAGTAACCCGGGATTTAATTCATTTGTGTCATCATACCAGCGCGGGGGATTTTACTTTTATGGGGCACAGGCCGGGCCATAAACCCATGTCTTTTCCCATTGAACATGGTTCTCATGCCGGGCCGGGTATAGAGGAAACAAATGCTTTTGCATTATTGCCCGTAGACGCCCTTAAAATTCCTTCCGATAAAAAGTATTTAACACCGATGGATTTACGGCTTGAAGCTTTCAATTTTTTAAAAGTTCCCGGAAAGATTTTTATTAACAGAAGGGCTGATGTTGTTTCGGTTCCCTTTCCAGAGACAATACGAATTTTGACTTATAATGTGCACTCCTGCACCGGAATGGACGGCAAAATTTCGCCGGAGAGAATTGCGCGGGTAATCAGCCGGCATAAACCCGATATTGTAGCCCTTCAGGAGCTGGATGTGTTAAGGCTGCGCACCGGAGGTATTGACCAGCCGCATGTAATTGCTGAACAATTGGAAATGATTTATCATTTTCATCCCTCCTTTCAAATAGAGAAAGAACGTTACGGCAATGCGGTGTTAAGCCGTTATCCAATGGAATTAATCCGCGCCGGCAGGTTATCCTCCGGTTTAAAAAATCCAGGAGCGGAAGAACGCGGGGCTATATGGTCAGCTATAAATATAGCAGGTTTAAAAATTAATTTTTTTAATACGCACCTGGGGCTTTTCCCATGGGAAAGAAGCCGCCAAATAAACATTTTGCTGGAAACTGAATGGATAAGCCATCCGGATTGCAGTGCTCCTGTCATTTTATGCGGTGATTTTAATTTTTTCCCGGGCTCAAAACCCTACCGTAATGTTAATAAAGTCCTGCATGATGCTCAAAAGAAACTTGATAATCATAATCCGCAGGCGACCTGGTTCGGGCATTATCCTATCGGGAGGATCGACCATGTTTTTGTAAGCCCTGAAATAGAAGTAATAAATGTAAAGGTTTCCAGGACCGACCTGGATAAAATTTCTTCGGACCATCTTCCCTTAATCGTAGACATACAGCTTAATAAAAGAAAAAAGGAGTAATAACCGGCATATGAGGGTAAGCTATAGGACAAAACTGTTATTTGCCATTTCGTTAATCGGGTTTGTTTCGCTTACCGCATTGGTACTGGACAGGGTATTCTTATTTGATGATATTTTAAATGACAGGATTGTAAACAGAATAGACGCCATAGGAAACATTCTAGTAGTGGAAACAAGAAATCATTTAATAAAACAGGACTACAAAAACCTTCAAATTATTTTAGATCTCACCGACCAGCTGCCCCAGATAGAATTTGTTTCTTTGTTGAATAATAATGGTTTTGTATTATATTCTTCCAGAAAAAACTTTAGAAATAAAATAAGCAGGTTTGAAAACAGCGGGAATATTAAAAAAGAGAAAAGTGATATTTTTGTAAAATCTTTTCCCATAATGAATAAAGACGAGGTAAAAACAATAGGGTCAGTCCAAATAGGGCATTCGATGAAAAGTTTGAGAGATGAGAGTAAAAGAGTGGTTTCGCGTTCTTCCCAATTCGGTATCATAATGATTTTTTTAGTATTAGCCGCTTCCTGGTTTGTGTCAGGAAATTTTTTACGGCCCTTGGTGGAAATGAAAGTAATGACAGGGAAAATAGCAAAAGGCGATTTTTCAGCAAGAATGAAAGTAAGCTCTAAGGATATAATAGGCAAGCTGGGGTTTGCGTTAAATGATATGGCAGGCCAATTGGATGACTTAACAAATAATTTGAATAATAAAGTGAAAGACGCGACCCGCGGTTTGGAGGTTGCGAACCTTTCCCTGAAAAAAGCCAACGAACGGCTTTTAGAACTGGATAACCTGAAAAATGAATTTGTTTCAATGGTTTCTCATGAAATACGAACACCTTTAACCGGCATTATAGGGTTTGCCAAAACACTAATGAATCTTGATTTGCCGGAAAAACAAAGGAAGGAGTATCTTGAAATCATTGAAAATGAGGGCAAAAGGCTGGCGGTTTTGACTGAAGATTTTCTTGATATATCAAAAATCGAATCCAAGAACATGGACCTGCGGCTTGAAGCGGTAGACCTGGCGGAAGTTATTAAAGGAACCCTGAAAACATTTAAGGTTGCGAACGATATTCAAATTCAGTTGAAGTTAACAGGCGAAATTCCCAAAGTCCGGGCGGATAAAGGCAGGATAGAACAGGTATTGCTTAATTTTCTTACTAACGCGTTAAGGTACACAAAAAACAGCGGAAAAATATTTATTGAAAACAAATGTACTGAAAGCAGCGTGATTATAAGCGTGAAGGATGAAGGCCCGGGGATAGCAAAGGAAAATATGGACAGGTTGTTTGAAAAATTTTACCGCGGCAAAGATAATATTTCAAAAAAAACTCGGGGAAGCGGCCTGGGCCTGGCCATTGCAAAAGGCATTATTGAAGCCCATGGGGGCAAAATTTCGGTGGAAAGCGACGGCGTGCCGGGCCAAGGTAGTACCTTCAGTTTTTCGCTTCCAAAACAGGAGAAAGCATGAAAAGTAAAATACTGATTGTTGATGACGAGAAAAACATCCAGGAACTTCTTGCTGTAAATTTAAAAGCGCAGGGTTTTGATATTATTTCGGCCTGGGACGGCAAGGAAGCCGTTGAAAAAACAATGAAAGAAAAACCTGACCTTATCATCCTGGACATAATGATGCCGGAAATGGACGGCTGGGAAGTTTGCAAAACCGTGAAAGACCAGAGCGAATTAAATAAAATAAAAATACTCATTTTAACCGCCAAAGGAACTAAGAAAGACGAAATGGTTGGAAAACTTATATTTAAGGCGGACGAATACATATCAAAACCCTTTGATATTGACGAACTAATCAACACAGTGAAGAGGCTTTTAGGGGCCGATGGAAAATAATACAGAAAACACACTCACTCACTTTAAGGGCAACCCGATTTCAGAAGGCATTGTGTCCGGGAAAACCTTTGTATTTAAACAAATAGACCTCGAAGCGCTGGAAAAGAACAGATTTCCCGTCGATGATGTAACGGCTGAACTTGAAAGGTTTGAAAAAGCCATAAAAAACAGCAGAGTCCAGCTTAGAGAGATTCAACAGCATATGAACAAACAAACGAATGAAGAGATCGGCAGTATTTTTCAGGCCCATGAAATTATCCTCAAAGATGAAAATTTTATTGATAATATAAAGAATATTCTTCTCAGTGAAAAAGTAAATGTAGAGCATATAATTGCCCATGAAATAAAAGAAGTGGCGGTAAAATTTGAAGCGATAGAAAACGAGCTGATTAAAACAAGATTCACGGACATCCAGGATGTTTATCACAGGTTGCTTAGAAATCTCCTTGAGATAGAACATGTACATAAAAATTCCGCTAAAAAAATAGATGAACCTGTTGTTTTTGTTGCGAAAAAGCTTGTAGCATCAGACTTGGCAATGCTGGATTTTGAAAATATAACCGGAATAATAATCGAAGAAGGAAGCACTACTTCCCATGTTGCTGTAATCTCAAGGTCCTTAGGGGTCCCGGCAGTAATAAATATACCCGGCATCAGCTCTTTAATAAAAACCGATGAAACGGTAATTGTTGACGGGTATGAGGGGACAGTTATTGTAGCTCCGTCACAAAATGAAATT
>Ga0156457_1034_pt1 | contig 12954 bp, 4 predicted proteins | sample RifOxyA2_FD_111904 | JGI IMG/M metagenome (GOLD analysis project Ga0156457, IMG submission 111904) | Elusimicrobia bacterium RIFOXYA2_FULL_40_6 | reverse complement strand
TGATGGTCCGGGTTTCGTTAAGTCTCTTGAGGCAAAAAAGTTTGATGTTTCAGGGAAAAAAATATTATTGATGGGTTCAGGCGGCGCCGGAAAATCTATTGGGGTAACGCTTTGCAGCCACGCAATAACAAAGTTATTTATTTATGATTTTGACCGGGTAAAAGCTTCAAAACTTTTTCGAAAAATAAGAGGAACAGGAAAAGCGGTATTAGTGACACAAAAAACAGAATTAAACAAGATATTTCCTGAAATCGATATGTTCATTAACGCTACGCCGGTAGGAATGGGAAAAAATGACCCCTGTGTAATTGATCCGGGACTTCTTAAAAAAAATATTTTCGTCTATGATATTGTTTATAACCGTGAAACAGCACTGATAAAAGCGGCAAAAAAAGCTGGATGCCTGCATATGAACGGACTGGATATGTTATTGTTTCAAGGGGTTCTGGCATTTCAATTATGGACGAAGAAAAAAGCGCCGCTGGAACTTATGCGCAAATCGCTGAAAACCGCCCTGAAATAATTATGTTTTCTTTCAAAGCAAAATTTGTCATTTCTTATGTTTTCACTGGGTTACTAGTATTATTTTTGTCTTTGTATTACCATAGTTCTTTTTTTGTTTTGCTAGTTCTGACACTTTTGATTTCTGTGGTGATAGGCCTCCTGGCAACCTTCCGGATAGCAGATTCATTTGGTAAATTTCAACAGCTTATAAACAAGGTTAGTTCGGGATATCTCAAGCTTAATGTAGACTTGGAGTCAGCACAGGTGATTTCTGATATCAGCGAATCACTCGTAAGGATTCTTGCCGGTTTTTCCACTTTAATCGATATTTCACGAAAACTTACCAAAGAAACAAGTCTTGATAAACTTCTTAATCTCATTATTGAGCAAACAACGAATCTTATGGAAGGTGAAAGAACAACTCTATACCTGTTCGATAGGGAAAAAAATGAATTGTGGAGTTATATTGCCACTGAGTTAGAAGTAAAAGAAATTCGTCTTCCTCTGGGACAGGGAATTGCCGGCCACGTAGCAAAAACAGGTAAAATGATCAATATAAAGGCCGCCTATGAGGATGAGCGGTTTGACAAAATGTCGGACAAGTCAACCGGTTTTAAAACGAGAAATGTGCTTTGCGCCCCCATGTTTGACCATAGGGGAGAAATTCTTGGTGTAATACAGGTTTTAAACAAAAAATCCGGGCATTTCCGTGAATACGATGAATCTCTTTTAAGCGCTTTAGGCGGGCAGGCCAGCGTGGCAATAGAAAATGCAAAGCTTTATGAAGCCCAGGAAAATTTATTCAAGGGTTTTATAAAAACGATGGCTGCCATAGTAGATGCCCGGGATCCCGTCACAAGAGGACATTCTGAGAGGGTGTCAAAGTATACGATGGCTATCGGAAAAGCAATGGAATTTTCGGAAAAAGAACTAAAAATGCTTGAATATGCCGCAATTCTGCATGATGTAGGAAAAATTTCAATTCCAGACGCAATATTGCAGAAACCCAGCGAGTTTACAAAAGAGGAATATGCAATTGTGAAAAAACACGCTGTCTATACCAGGGAAATTTTAACGAATATATATTCTTCATCGGATTTGAGGGAACTTCCTCTAATGGCTGCCAGCCATCACGAAAAACTTGACGGTTCAGGTTATCCTTTTGGGTTGAAAGGTGAAGATATTCCAACCCAGGCACGTATTATAGCGGTAGCAGACATATATGACGCAATAGTTTCTTACGATCGCCCTTATAAACCCGCTATGCCGCAGGAAAAAGCAATAGAAATATTAAAATCCGAAGCAGCAAAAGGCAAATTGGACAAAGAAATAGTAGAAATATTTATTAATAAAAACCTTTACAAAATTGACCGCAATTGAAAAAAAACAAGTCTTCCTTTATTTTACTCCTTTTACTTATTTCTGGTATTTCAGCGCATTCCCTTTCCGCGGAAAAATATTATATTTTCAGAATTAATTCTGAAGATGAATTGGCGCAATTAAAAAAGTTCGCGGAAATAATTGATGTGGCTGGAGGGAAATTAAATAAAAACGTGATTGTAACAATCAATGATGACACGGATCCCGAACGGATTCCCTGTAGCTTGAAGTTTCGGCTTTTACCGGAATCTTACCCTAGGAAACAGCAAAATAAAACTGGTCTAAATTCCTGCAATAAAGCGCCTCTGAAGGCATTTGGAAATATCAGTCAAAGTACAATTTCCGCTGTTTTGTTGAATCTCAGTACCGGCGAATTGAGCGGTTATATTCAAGACCTGCAAAATATCGGCACCAGGTACTCATTCAGCCCGAAATGCAATGACGCCAAAGATTACTTAGTCGCGCAATTTTCTTCTTTCGGGCTCGATGTGACGACTTTTTCTTTTGAAAACTCACTGGGCAGTAAAAGCGCGACAAATTATAATGTCATTGCTACCCTGTCGGGGAAAGTTGAGCCAGAAAAAATATTCGTAATAGACGCGCACTATGATTCGATCAGCGAAAACTCAAGTTATAATGCTCCCGGCGCGGATGATAATGCAAGCGGCGTAGCCGCTGTACTGATGGCTGCGAAGTACCTTCGGCAATATGATTTTGCATATACGATAAAGTTCATTTGTTTTTCTGGCGAAGAACAGGGGCTGGTAGGCAGTTATTATTACGCAAAATATCTTCATGAAAACAACGCGCAAATTCTTGGCGCTTTAAACCTGGATATGATCGCTTATACAAAGCAAGGCGCAAAATATGACCTTAATGTTACCGCAAACAAAAATTCACAACAATTGAGCGATTATCTTGTATATGTTGACGACAAATACGTAAACCATCCGCTGGATGTAACTATAAACGATGACGCCTGGTGGAGTGACCATTCATCATTCTGGGAATTCGGGTACCCGGCCCTGGAGCTTTGCGAAGCCTATGACTGGCAAAGCCCGGATTTTAATCCTTACTATCACAGTACCAGGGAAACGATAGATAAACTTGATATGGAATTTGCGTTGAAAAATACAAAAGTCGCCATTGCAACGCTTGCCGAGCTGGCTGGCGTCTATTCAACTGAGCTGGTCACAACAGATCCTGCCGGATGGAACACTGTAATCAGCAAGGGTGATTTATACGATATTGAATGGGTTAAGGCTGACGGCCAGCAGGTGTATTTGTATTATGCGGAAACACTCGACGGAGAAAAACATTTGATTGCAAATGTTGATGGCAGCCTGAAAAAATACCGGTGGGATACAAGCAGTGTTTTGCCAGGTAAGTACTGGATTTTCATGCAGACCCAGTCAGGTGATTACAATTGGTCTTCAGGCCAGGTTACTATTTTATCGGGTGATTTCGAAAGATTGGTTATTTACCCGAATCCCTGTAAAAATCAGGCAACCATATCCGGATTAGCTCAAAATACTCGTATGAAAATATTTAATGTCGCCGGGGAAATGGTTTTAGAAAAAACATTTATTAACCAGTACAGCTGGTCCTGGTATCTGGTAAATGGCTGGTATGACAAGCTTGGCAGCGGTGTTTATACCTGTCTTTTTCAAAGCAATACCGGCCAAAAAGCCATTAAAAAATTCGCAGTTATCCGTTAAAGCCCTCCTAATCATTATAATTATAAAATAGCCTTGACAAAGCCCCCGTATCATACTATATATATAGTATAGGTCATAGGGGGATTCCATGAACAGAAGAACATGCCAAAAAGGTACACCCCGAAATTGTAAGGTAGGAATTTTGGGGCTTGCACCATGCAAGAGAAAACCTTATAAAAAACCCATAATTAGGTCGGAAAAAGTATTTGAAACAGCCGCGTTAGCGTGCGGAAAATGTATCGCCGGAAATCCTATTTTTAAGTCGGGCGGGTGCATACCAATAAGGTTGTCATAAAAATAAATATGCCTGATAACATTTTAGTTGTAAAAACCGCCGGCGGTTCCATGAGTCCGTTAATTAAAGCTGAAAGTTACGTATGGATTGAAGAAATGAGTCCTGAAGGCCTGCGTTGCGGGGACATGGTTTTATACAAAATTAATGAGAGTAAATTCATCCATCGTATAAAATCCATCCGTGACGGTAAAATTATAGTTAATGATGACACAGGCGTAATCCAGGAGCAGATAATTGATATTGAAAACGTTCTGGGAAGAGTGAATAGTCTTTTTAACGGGTATACGGGATTGATATATAACAAGCTTGCCCTGGGTTTACGAAAAATATTAAATAATGCTCAATAATTACAAAAAAATTCTTTCTTTTTTTTGCATCGCTTTATGCCTTCAAGGCATAACTTATAATTATGCTGATGCCGCCATAAGAATGAAAACAGTAGAGTTCAATTTTGGCTGTATGGATGGGTTGAATCTACTTACTAATGTGGCATGGGAACCGCCATATGTTATCGTTGATCTTCCTGATGCTAACGGCCCATCGGCGATAAAAAATGCATTCGTTGAAGTTGAATATCTCTCATCAGTAGGAGCTGCCGCTGATGTCAGCAATATTAATATTCAGTTCAGTACGGGGACTGCTCCCGGCGGATTAGTGGATGCTATGGCCGGGTTGATGCCTGACAGTTCGGGTGAATCCAACCTGATGGCTGTAAAAGCGGAGGTAACTGCTAAGATGCTGGCTTGGGCCAATCAGGTTTATTCGATGGACATTAAAGTTACGGGTCCTAGAACTAATATGCATTCGGCAAAGCTCTTTGTTACCTACGAATATGATGACGATGCCCCTACCCAGATAAAAACAGTAAGATTTCCGATATTTTCAGATTCTTCAGATGGTATTTCCGGTGTAGCTTCAGCTATCGCTCAACAGGTACCGGGATCTCCGATCCATTTCAAATACAGAGTTGATTTACCTGATTATTCAGGTACGCCTGCCGACATCCAACAAGCCTGGTTTGAAATCAGGGGATATAAACAGGATACAGCCAGCCTTGTTACCGGTAGTGTGACTGTGCAAATAGCTGGTTATATCCAGGATTTATCCATGGTGTTGGACAGAGCATTAGGTGATTCTTACAGGTTCAGGTACCTCTCTTCAACAAATGTCCCATCCGGTTTTATTGACACACTTGGAACACTGCAGACTCTGGATGTTATTACAAACGGAGATGTCTACATCAATAATTTGGGTGGTGAAGCGGTAATAACCTATCAATTCTCAAATACCGAAGAAACAAAAATTAAAACTGTCAATTACTTTTTTGCTCAAACACTTGGAGGGGCCGGCTGTGTGACTGATTTCACAGTACCAGTTTACTTTTCTGAGGATGATGTCAGTGTCAAAAGAGTATATGCTTTGATTTCCGGTTCGCTTGACGGCGCTTCAATAAACAATACTGTTATGTCAAAAATAGCGGGTGTGGCAGTAACGACACAAACTTATGCGTTGAATGCGACCGCGGCCGGAATCTCAGGTTTTGAGTTTTATCATGACATGTCTGAACAAAGAAATTATCTTACCAACGGAAGCACTGTGAATGTTAATCTTACCGAGGATGCCACTTTAGGCGGACAGGGTGTGGAACTGATTGTGACATATAGTTACACCGGGGAAGACAGGTTTAGCGATTTTTACCAGGTTTTTGCCGGACAGTCCAACGAAACTGCTACTGCCGGAACTTTTAATTACAATTTCAATTTATTTTTTCCTGCGACAGAATCTCCCCAGGGAGTGAAGTCTCTTGATTCTTTATATTTGAAAGCGAATTTTATTGAAGATGATGCAACAGTCACTCAAGACCCTACAACAACTTTGAGAATAAATGCAGCAAATAATCAGGTTGTTGCGCATAAGTCTGCTGTGGGTGGAACTTCGGAAAATTTTTCTCTGATAGCTTTATACGAAAATCAGGGGCAGTTAACAATTGACTCGATAACCGGCCAGGCGAATTACACTTTAACCAATGACCCTTTTAACGTATCGGGAAAATGCCTTGTTACTTATGGTTATACCCCGTTGCCCAATACTCCTGCTTCTCTCTCTCAATACAAATCAGATGGTGTCACTCAAATGCCTCTTGGTTCCTGGACTAATGAGACCAGCGCGGTTTTAAAGTTCAATACCTCAAGCAGATTTAATGGTGATGTTCTTTATCCTGTTGTTGAAGTTAAAGAATCGACTAAAACACTTGATGGCATGAGGCTCTCAACAGGTACCCCAAGTATTTATAATGGCGCTGTAGTTACAGATTCAGTAACTGTCTCAGGATTTACCTCCGGGACCACCTACTATTGGAGAGCCAGCGTTTTCGGGAATGCAGGAAGATCAACACCCTGGCAAAATTTTGACGGCAGTTTAGTTCATTTTGCTGTAGATTTAACAAGTCCTGCCGCCCCAACTCTTGCCGGGCCGTTAATTAATTTTGTAACGAACTATACAAATACAGTCTTTAGCTGGAACACGCCGATCGATAATGGCGGATCAGGAATAAACAATTACAGGCTTGAGGTTGCTACAGCAAACAATTTTTCCACAATCAGATTTTCGTCAAATACTGTCCTAAATAGCTGCAGTGTTGTCCTTTCGACGGAATCCGTTTACTACTGGCATGTGCGTTCTTACGACAAAGCGGGCAATATCAGCCTGGGTTGGTCAGCAACCTGGTACATAACGATTGATACCACCTCACCTTCAACACCGATTCAAACAACGCCTATGAACGGTTATACCACCAATCAGATGCAGATAATGTACGATTGGAATAATGTTACCGATTTGCTTTCAGGCACATCTGACTATTTATTGCGGATAGCGACATCGACAAATTTCACAACTGTTTCTTATAGTTCATCTCCCACGGTTTCTTCGGCGACAATAAGTGCGAATCAGGGAAACTATTACTGGAAGGTTTTTGCGCGCGACAGGGCGGGTAATTTCAGCGTCGCTTCATCTACATATGGCATTTTAATAGATACTACACCGGCTTCTGTCCCCGCAATGAATAACCCTATAGATAATTACACTACAAACCAGCTTATCCTGACTTTTGATTGGAGTGCTTCCGTTGATTCGCTTTCAAGAGGAAATTCCGGGGTTCAAAGTTACCAGATTTTGATAGGTTCTTCGCCGGATTGCACCACAGTGATATATTCATCCGTGACCGCATTGCAGAGCTATGTTTTAAATTTATCAACGCAGAATGCCTACTATTGGAAGGTGCGTTCAAAAGACAATGCATCAAATTATTCCGCTTATTCAACAACATATTCTGTTGTCATTGATACAACCTTACCTATCGTAGACGACCAAATGCCTGTTGATGAGGATAGCAATTGGTGCGCTTCCGACCCGGGTATTGTCTTTAATATTGATTTTTATGACACAGGTAATTCGCTGCTAAAAAATATTCAGTATAAAGTACATCCCCAATCAGGGCAGGATGGAACTCCGTTAATAGGCTGGAGTGACATTGTTGCTCCTCCGGTAAATGCAAATAATTATCTGGCTTTATGGCAGTTGAATTCCGGGCATTTTAATCAATTGCAGGAATGGGCTACAAATTATGTCACGTGCCGCGCGATTGATAAATCGGGTAATATCAGTTCAGTAATACCTGATGCATTCTATATTTTGAAAGATACCACTGTGCCTACAACTCCGGTATTATCACTTCCTGACGGTACTACAACAAATAATAGCCTTATAAGTTTTAGCTGGGGAAATTCCACGGATTTACGTTCAGGAGTTTCTTTCTATATTTTATATGTTTCAACAGATGTGAATTTTGGTGCTCCGGGAGTCACAATAGCAACAACGACACAAAACTCTTACCAAATTGCTCTTTCAACTTCAGGATATTATTACTGGAAGGTTCTGGCTAAAGACCGCGCAAATAACTTCAGCCAGTGGAGCGCTTCGCGGTCTTTCAGGCTGGATCTTTCAACTCCTTCGGTATTGATTGGTTCCACTTTGATTAATGGAGATACCACTTGGCGTTCTTTAAATAGCGCCGTTTATGATGTTGATTTCTGGGATCCTGCTTCTTCATTAGGGCCCGGTTCAAACCTTGATAAATTCCAAATAAGAATTTGCTCAATTCCTGCAGGAGCAGGAACTCCGATGCTGGATTGGTCAGACAGCGGAACAAATATAAATGGGTCATCGCTTTTCAGCTCCAATTGGGCTCTTACAGCAAATCATTGGAACCTTTTGCAATCCGGGGGGACAAATTACGTATCTGTACGTGCTTATGATTTGTCGGGGAATGTTTTCACTGCGGTTGATTCTTTCTATGTAAAAAAAGATACGATTGCGCCTTCAGCGCCTTTTTTAACCTTGCCTTCAAATGGTTTTATCTCAAGTACAAATACGGTAGCTTTTCAGTGGACACCTTCGGTGGATAATCCGTCAGACGGTTCAGGTATCGCTTCGTATGAGTTAGCGGTAAGCAGCAAGCAGGATTTTACAACATTAATTTATTCTTCAATCACAGCTCTGCTTAGCTGTAATACAACATTGTCTCACGGACAATATTACTGGAGGGTCCGCGCAAAGGATGCCGCAACAAATAATAGTTCCTGGCCCGCAGAGTACAGCCTTCTGATAGATACGGCAGTTCCTGTAATCGATAATCAGCAATCAGGAGACAGTACCTGGCAGAATGCTCCGGGAAAAACCTATAATGTTTTTTTCAACGATACCGGTTATGGCCAATCCGGGCTTGACACTATACAATACAGGGTTGTTACTGCTACCGGATATGTAATTATAGAATCAACGGATATTGCAAGAGGGCTTGCCGGACAGCAGTCCTATAACACACCCTGGGATGTAAGATATAATTCGCTGGTCCAGGAAGTAACAAATTATGTTTATGTCAAAGCGTGGGATGTTGCGGGTTCCACTAAAGATTCCGGCAGTTATGTTTTCTATATTCTAAAAGATGAAACTTTACCGGACATTAACGACAATCAGTTTGGGGATGATACCTGGCGTTCTGCGGCCGGCACAGTTTATAACGTGGACTTCCGCGATCCAAGCCCGAGGGCTTTCTCTTCAGGTTTGAACAGAGTCGAATATAAAGCTGGCAATTATAAGAACGGTTCAGAAACTCCCGTGTTTAACTGGCGTGTGCTTATCTCATCCACTATTTTAAACGGGGCTACTTTCTATAATCAGGATTTCAGCCTGCCGGGTTTTGATGAACTTCAGGAAGGCAGAAATCATATTTCAGTCCAGGTTGTTGACCGCGCCGGGAATTCACAAAGCATTGAAACTTACCCCGAACCTTTTTATGTACTAAAAGATACCACCGTTCCTACAGCAACAAATCCCCAACCCGGAGGGGATAATGCCTGGAGAACAACGAATAATGGTTCCTATCTGTTGAATTTTCATGACGCGGATTCCGGTTCTGGAATCAACGGGATAGAAGTTATAGCTTCAACGAATGCGTCCGGAGCTCCGTATCTTTCTGCCTGGACGCTTGCAGTTACAACCAGCGCTTACGATTATTCAACTCCGATAACTTTGCCTCAAACCGTCTGGGATTCGTTGATATCGGGGCCGGTATCAAAAAAGAATTATATTTCTGTGAGATCTTATGACTTTGCAGGCAACACTTCAACGGTATTAGCAAATGGATTTTATGTTTTGAAGGATACTGCCGCCCCGACAATTAACGACGTCCAGGAAGGCTATGATTTATGGCAGAAATACGGCGGACAGCTTTACACGGTAGATTTTCGCGATAATGAATCTTTGTTGGCCGGCGCGGAGTATATTGTCCGTAACGGCCCCAGTGCAAATGATACTGCATGGGCTCAGGGATGGACAAGTATTTTCACTTCAACCGGAAATTCTTCTTATATCTCAAACATGACGGTTGCCTGGAACAGCCTTTTTGACGGTTGGAATTATGTTTCGCTGAGGGCTTTTGATAATGCAGGTTCTACGGCTACTTTAAGTTATGTATTCCATATCAAGAAGGACAACGTTGTCCCCAATATTGATTCTACCGGCCAAACCGGAGATTACCAATGGCGGGCTTCAAGCGGAACTCTTTATAACGTGACTTTTGGTGATACTATTTCCGGAGTTGTTACCGGGCAATATCTGATAAAGGATCCGCAGAACAATGTCCTGGTAAACTGGTCCGATATTTTCACATCCACCGGGCACCTGAACTATTCCCAGCCCTGGGGTTTGAGCGCTTCGGCATTTAACTCCCTTAAAAATGGAACTACGAACTTTGTTTATGTCACTGCTTTTGACGGCGCGGATAACCAGAAAGTAGTGCCGGCTTCAGTATTTTTCATTTTAAAAGATACCACAGCGCCATCAATTCAGGTAAACCAGAATTATTACGCGGGCCAAAGCCTTTCAAATTTTCAGAATATTGATATAGATTTCTTCGACACGCCCGATGCAGGAGTATCGCCAGGCTGTTCAAAATTAAATTACGCGCAGTATTGCGTTTGGACAGCATCAGCGGCTGAAAATGGTTCCGGAATACAACAAAAAACCTGGGAAAATATTGCAGGCTTTGCTTCAGGAACCACCTATTTTGCCGCAAATTGGTCTTTGGATTTCGGCGCGTTGCCGATTGGCAATACCTGCTATGTTTCGGTCAAAGCAATAGACCTTGCGGGAAATACTTCCGCCTGGGTTGACGCTTTCAGAGTTTACCGTTCAACCCCCTCAGGCCCAGTGATAAGCTACAATCAGTCAACAATAGGCGATTATGATTGGTACAAATCAACAACGACATTTCTGAGCAAATATTATGATGTTAATATTGAAGCAGGCGGGTACGCCATCAGCGGGCTTGATGTAGAAGCATTTACAGAAAAAATATATAACGGAACCCAGCTTCTTTCATGGACCCAGGCGGTTGATACAAACGATGTTATGAGTTATACCGATGACTGGCGCCTGGCGCCTTCAACATTTACCAGTCAAAATTATATCTGGAATTTATTGCGGGAAGGCACAAATTATATCTCCGTAAACGTCTATGATGTCAATCTCAACAGCACTTCTGTAAATGATGTGTTTTTTGTGAGAAAGGATACGACTGCGCCTTCAATAATTGACAATCAAACAGGCGATATATCCTGGAGAAATTCCAGCGGCACAGTTTATAATGTGATTTTTGCAGATCTTGCCAGCGGCTTAGCGACTGCGCAATACAGAATCCATAACGCTCCCGGAGGCGGTTCGGGCATTATCGGATGGACGGATATATTTTCTTCGTCAAGAACCGGCAGTAATTACTCAGCCAACTGGCCTATTTCCAATTTGGCCTGGAACAATATTCAGGAAGGCAATACGGCTTATGTGAGCGTTATATTATACGATGTTGTGGGTTTTTCGTCTTCCAGCATTGATGCGTTTTATATTCTGAAAGATACAACACCTGCATCTGCAATTTCTTTAATAAGCCCTTCCAATGGCTCTATCACAAACCAATTATCGGCAAACTTTGCCTGGAACCCTGTTACGGATACAGCCTCCGGCTTGAAAAATTATCAGGTGCAGATATCTACAGACAATGAGTTTAGTACCATCTATTACTCCAGTACAACTAATCTTACAACTTTAACACAACTCTTTGCGCAGGCAACTTATTATTGGAGGGTGTACTCTCAGGATAACGCAAATAATCTGAGCGCTCCTTCATCGGTTTACAGCCTTCTGATTGATACTGTCAACCCGGCAACACCCGGGTTGTCAAACCCCTCAGATAATTTTACTACGAATTATGCTCTTATTAACTTCGCCTGGGATACTGCCGCGGATTCAGGCGGTTCCGGCTTAAAAAATTATGAATTAGTAATCAGCACCGAGCCCGGATTTTCTACAATAGTGTTTTCTTCCGAAACTTTATCAACTTCCCAGGTTGTCAGCTTATCAACCCAAAACACCTATTGCTGGCGGGTTCGTTCACAGGATAACGCTTTAAACTACAGTCCCTGGTCAAATACTTATAATTTGGTTATAGACACGGCTGCTCCTTCAATTTTTGATTATCAGTCCGGTGATTATAGCTGGAGAAACAGTCCCGGAACAAGTTACAATGTTGACTTCCGCGACACTTTTGCAAAACTGAAAAAAATACAATACAGGGTCTCTTCTTCCACAAATTCTGTCGATGCGCCCATACTTGTGTCGGGCAACGAATGGAACGATATAAATAGCGTTGATGGTTTGCCGGAATATACCGATAACTGGCAGATTGCTTTTACGCCTCTGCTTTCCGGAACCAGCAACCATATATCTGTACGCGCCTGGGATGCGTTATTGCAATACACTACTTCTTACAATGTTTTTTATGTTTTGAAAGACCAGAGCGTCCCTTCAATTAACAATAATGTCGGGGCCTCTGCCGATGCCTGGTTAAAAACAAACTCGCTTGCTTATGATATCGGTTTCCAGGATGCCGGCGGCTCAAAACTTGATTATTTCCAGACAAAAATAGCGACAGGAGTGGATGTTAACTCTTCGCTTATTGATGACTGGCGTACCATTACGACCGGGCTCAATACAAATACTTACTCCAGCCCGTGGCAAATAAAACCTGAAACCTGGAATTTAATTCCTGAAGGCCAGAATTACGCTTTTATCAATGTGTATGATGGCGCAGGCAATTCCCAGATGACCTCCGGTTATGCTTTCTATGTCAGAAAGGATACAACTTCTCCGAGCATAGATAATTATCAATCCGGAGATACTTATTGGAGGCCCGCAAACAACGGCTGGTACAATATTGATTTCAGAGATACCTCGTCCGGTTCAGGAATTAAAAATTTTGAAGTTGCAGTTACCACTGAAAGCACGAATTATTCCGCGGGGAATATTGTTGATTGGACAGTTGTCCTTACAACAAATGTTTACTCTTATACGCCTTCCTGGCAGTTAACTCAGCCGGTATTTGACGCTTTGCAGCAGGAAGTTACAAATTATATATGGCTGCGCTGCGCGGATTTTGCAAAT
>Ga0156457_1023_pt2 | contig 13018 bp, 13 predicted proteins | sample RifOxyA2_FD_111904 | JGI IMG/M metagenome (GOLD analysis project Ga0156457, IMG submission 111904) | Elusimicrobia bacterium RIFOXYA2_FULL_40_6 | reverse complement strand
AAGGATTTATTCCTGAAAGAAAAGCAGAACGTAGATATTATATTTTCAGATGTAGTTCTGCCTGATGGCAGCGGAACGGAACTCGTGAAAGAACTTTTATTAATGAAACCGGGCCTGAAGGTGCTGGTAACGAGCGGTTATTTGCAGGATTATTCCAGGGCAGAGTACATAAGCCGGATGCGCGTTGAGTTCATACAAAAACCCTACGCCGAAGTTGATTTGTTAAAAGCGCTTAAAAAAATAACCGCAAATGAACAAAAATGAAATAATGAATTTTCCGGAAGTGAGGGTGCTGGAAGCTTCGGCGGGCTCGGGAAAAACCTACGCGCTTGCCAAAAGATATATCCAGCTGCTGCTTAACCCGCAAGCCGACATTTCCATAAGAAGCATTCTCGCCATTACGTTCACCAACAAAGCCACTTTTGAGATGAAGCAGAGAATCATCGAACTGCTGAAAAGAATCGCGCTGGATGATTTCAAGAGCGAGGGCGAAGCGCAGGATATTTATTCGTCCCTGAATGTGGACAAGGAAACCGCAAAGAAGAAAGCCTACGCTATAATCAACGGCCAAATAATAAAGCATTATAATTTTTTCCAGGTGCAGACCATAGACAGTTTTGTGCGCTCAATTATTTCAGGAAGCGCCTTCAAGCTGAACCTCTCGTCAAATTTCCAGATCGAAAAGGACTACAGGCCTTATATTCAGTACAGCCTGGACAGGCTTGTGGATAAAGCCGGTTCCGACAAGGCGGTTAAGGAAGTATTCAGGAAATTTATGAAGCAATACCTGGCGGTGCAGGAAAAAACCAGCTGGTTTCCCAAAAACGACATTTACGACACGGTAAAATCGCTTTATTGCGAAAATAATAAATACGGCATGCCATTTGCGCGCACAAAAATTGAATCAACGGATATTATCCCCAAAAAGAAAGCGATCATTAAGCTGGTAAACGAACTCAACAAAAAAATCAACGGCCCTAACGGCGCGCCCGGCGCGAATAAAAGGTTCTGCACCAGCCTGCAAAACTTTGTTGACAAATACAAGGAGTATTTTGACTGGGAAATATCAACGTACTTTTGCCGGCCCTCGGCTCCTTTCAACAAAGGCCATGCGCCCGGGAAGGAAATAGAAGAAATCTGGGAATCTCTCCATAAAAACTTTGTTGAGCTCTCTGAAATGGAAGCGTACTCTATTTACAATTACTATTTGGATATTTTCAGCCTGGTTTTAAAGGATTTTAAAACCGTCTCAAAAAATGACGACGTGGTGTTTCTTGAAGAGCTCAACAACCAGGCAAGGTTTCTTTTTGATGAAAACTACGTCAGCGTTCCCGAAATCTATTTCCGGCTGGCTTCGAGGTTCAGGCACCTGCTTATTGACGAGTTCCAGGACACCAGCCGCCTTCAATGGATGAATTTTTCCGCCATGGCGGAGGAAATATTGTCTAACGGCGGGTCGCTTTTTTATGTCGGCGATAAAAAGCAGGCTATTTACAGGTTCCGCGGCGGGGATGTTTCGCTTTTCAATGAAGCGGCGGAGCGTTTCAGCATATTCAATTTGAATAAGGGGACTTTATCAAAGAATTACCGCAGCCAGAAAGCGGTTGTCGAGTTCAATAATGTTATTTTTTCACAGGAGAACATCGAAGGGTTCATCCAGGGCCTGCTGGAAAATGAAAAGGATGATATTGATAAGTTCGCAAAGGATGATATCAGGGATGTGCTGGAAATATTTTCGGATTCAAAGCAGGAATACAAAAAAGGCAATGAAGGCGGATATGTAAGGGTTGAACAGATCTCCGGAAACTCGGATGAAACCTCCGGGGCCGTTGCCGCCAGGAAAGTTGTGGATCTTATCAGGGAATTGAAAAACCGGCCTTATGATTACGGCGATTTGGCGGTCCTTGTAAGGAAAAATTCAGAAATAGAAGCTTACACTTCAGTTCTGCTTGAGGCGAAAATTCCGGTAGAATCCGAAAAAACGCTCAACATAAAAGAAAATTACCTCATCAAGGAACTTGTTTCCTTTTTAAAGTTCCTAAACTCGCCTTCCGACAACCTTTTCTTCGCGTCATTCCTGCTTGGCGACATATTTTTGAATGCGACGGGCCTTACACGCGATAAGATCCAGGAATTTCTTTTTAATATCCGCCTGAAAAAGAAAAAAAATGAGATAGTGTACCTTTACAAAATATTCCAGGATAAATACCCCCTGATATGGGACAAATTCATCAGCGAATTTTTCAAAAATGCCGGCCTGGTGCCGGTTTATGAGTTTGTTATCAGCCTTTACAGCAAATTCAGCGTTTTGGAAAATTTCAGCGAATATCAGGGCTTCCTGATGAAATTTCTTGAGTTAATAAAAACAAATGAAGAAGAAAGTTCCTGTATTTCAGGTTTTCTTGAGTATTTTGACGGTTTGACTGAAGAAAAAGATTTGTATGTAAATGTTACAAAGGGTGATTCGGTAAAAATTCTTACCATTCATAAGGCCAAGGGGCTGGAATTTCCGGTTGTAATAATTCCCGGGCTGAGCTTGTCGGTAAAACTTGACCCGCAGATCATAGATGCGGGAAAAAAATCGCTTAGTTTGCTTCATATTACCAAGGCCCATACTGATTATTCGCAAAAGCTGAATAAAATTTACGTGGAAGCCTACAAAAAAGCGTTTATTGATGAGTTAAACAGCATTTATGTGGCGCTAACTCGTGCCCAGCACGAGCTTTATATTTTTATTCCTGAAAAAGTGTCGGGCAAAAAGAATAAAGCGAAATATTTGTTCTCTTTTGAAGAGCCGAACTTTGAAAAAGGCGCAAAAATTAAATACGAGAGTAAAAAGAATGCAAATAAGGAAGCAATTGTTGAAACTATGCCGGTTTCCAGGTACAGCGACTGGATTGAGCTGATAAAAGATGAGTTTGCTGATGTTTCGCAGGTGAAAAATAGGGTTAATATTGAGCGCGGGGAGGTTTTGCACAGCGCCCTTTCATATATCGACGATATAAACGGGAAGGATTTTAAAGCAGCAGTAGAAAATTTGCCTGAAATTGAACTGAAGGTTACGAAACTGCTTGAAAATGAGAAGTTCAGGGATTATTTCAATGTAAAAGAAGGGAAGGTTTTCGTTGAAAAGGAAATAATAGATAAAAACGGCAGGACCAAAAGGATAGACCGCCTGGTTGTTACGGAAAAACAGGTATACATTATTGATTACAAGAGTTCGGAATCCGCTGAAACCGTAGAAATCTATAAAAAACAGATGGAAGAATATATAAAGCTGGTAAAAGAAATTTATCCGGATAAAAAAATAGAAGGGATAATTATTTATTTAGACAAATTAGGGTGAACCCCCACGGTCCCCCTTTAGTAAAGGGGGAGGACAGGGAGTTTTCTTCCCCTCTTAACGAGTAGTATCCAGATTACCTAAAAGTTAGAAAGCAAAATCTGGGTTTTGAAAGAGGGGTTAGGGGAGTTAATAAAACACACAAAGGAGATTTAAAATGAAAAACGAATTCAAAGAAGTAAAACCGGAGTTGATAAAGGATAACGTTTTTAAGCTTATAGGAAAGGATTGGATGCTGGTTACGGCGGGAAAGCTTGATAAATACAATATGATGACCGCCAGCTGGGGCGCTTTAGGGGTGCTTTGGAACAAAAATGTTTGTTTTTGTTTCATACGGCCTGTCAGGCATACTTATAAGTTTATGGAAGAGAATGATTATTTTACTATCAGCGTTTTTGATGAGAAATACCGCGATATTTTAAATTTCTGCGGGTCTAAATCCGGCAGGGATGTAAATAAAATGACAGAGACAAAATTAACTGCGGCGCAAAGCGATTTGGGGAATGTTTATTTTACCCAAGCGCGCCTTGTGCTAGAGTGCAAAAAAATATATTTCCAGGACCTCAACCCAAAACAGTTCTTAGACCCAAAAATAGCTGGCAATTACCCCAATAAGGACTACCACCGGATGTACATAGGTGAGATAGTGAAGTGTTTGATTCGTTGAGATAAGGTGAACTCTCCCTGCCTCTCTTTAGTAAAGAGAGGGGACAGGGTAGTTAATAAAAAGTTATCCAAAATTTAATTGCCTTTTTGCCCTTTCAGGGGTATAAGGTAATAAATTAAACAATAAGGGACATGTTGCGGACAAATATTCATTACTTACGTCCCCAAGATGCGCAAGATGTAAATTATGGTTTATTGAGGAATTGAGTTGATTAAACTTGAAGCTTCTATACCTTCACAAGAAGAAATTGATCAATCTAACAGATTTTTAACATATTTATATTATATACGTAATTTAGCAAGACAAATTGATACAAATTTATTTCTTATTTCGATTACTAAGTCAAATTCATTTAATTCTATTATTGGGGGAAAATGTAAGGATTATGATTATTTAGGTCGCTTGTTTAGAAATGCATGGTACACCGAGATTCAAATGTTATTACCAAAAAGAAATAATGAATTGGTTCCGTATGCTAATCATTGGATACCTGTGCAAGGATATTATGCTATTTATATTTTAGTACGTGCATATTTTTTTTGTTCTGGACAAGATATATCTCACGAGCATGCAACAAATTTAAAGTGCATATCTCATGAAATACAAAAAAGACCAGATCTATTCCCGTGTCCGTGGAATGTACTTTGTGATGGTGACCCAAATATAAAAATACCAAATTTAATTAATATCCCAGAAGAAGTATCAATTACTCATATTAGTAACTTGAAACCTAATTCTAATTTTTGGGACTCTTATGCACTTCTTTTAAAAACTACGCGACAAAGACAAATAGAAACAAAATTTGATGATTGGAGAACAAGCAATAAAAGGGTAAGAATACCTCCTCAAATAAAGAGTAAATTGTGTAATGATTTGCCGCCTACATCATTATTTAATTTTTTTTATCGGCTCCGTCTTAGATCAAATTATATTGATGCCGATTCGTTTTTAATAGGTTCTCTTAATGATAATAAATCAAATGATTTTTATAATAGTCTTTGTATATTGGTTTGGAATACTCTTTTGGTTATAGAGGTATTAATAACGCGTTACATTGGAAAAAAAGAATATTCTAATATAGTTTTATCTTTTACGAAACATGATGACCTTAAAATGTGCAAAGACACAGTAATAAAGCGTTGGGAGTTATTTAAAGACTTATGGTAAATTATGGATTTTAAATGAATATTCAAGATTACATTTTAAATTACCCAGATATTTCTGAAAAAGATAGCAAGTATTGCTTGTTTATTGGGATTGTAGCTGAGTTGCGCATTAATGAGGTTATTGAGATTTGCGATTTTGTATTTGATGAAGATATATTAAAAAGAAAAATATTTATACGAAATATAAACTACAAAACCAAATTTTGGTCTATTCACGAAAATGGACTATTATTTGATAAGTTATATAATCTTTTAAGAAATAAACCCAGTTATTATAAAAAGGAATCAATCTCTTTAGCATTAAATAGTATATGTGCTAGCTTACCAAAAGTAAAGCTTAATAAATTGATTAAATATTTTATGAAATCTGGTTACATAAATGATCGCAAAAGAGCATATATGTGTTTGAAAAATCATTGGTTAAATAATTACGAAAAAGATATTTTAAAATCGTGGGAGTACTACCATGATGATGAAGCACTAAAATTAATCATAAACAATATGAGCACTGATGTGTTGAGGTCTAATTATGATAAATTAAGGGAAGCTTTTAGCGAAGAGAATTTAGAATATAATTTTTTGTTAAAGAATCTTAGAAACAAGCTTTATGCGAAAATATTTAATAAGAATAGTAAAGAAATTAATGATTTAAAGACCAAAGATATAATATCTTATTTGTATATTATGAGAATACAAAAAGAAAGCATTGACGAGAATTGGTTGTACGAATTCTATAAGGCAAACAAAGATAAGAGATATTTATCTTGGTGGTTAGCGGATTTTAATTTATGGCATAAAATACTTGAAAAAAACATAGACCCACTTGAAGAAAAGCTAGAAAGCTAGAGGACGGAGGTAAGATAAGGCGTTAATTAGTAACAAGAGGCATTAAAGCGTTATCGCAACTCCGTCCCCAATATCGCAATATCTTAATTTAATAAAAATATACTAAAGTATAAAGGAATATAAGAAATTTTAAAAATGTCCAAGGAACCTAAACACTTTTTATATCAATATCATCCAGAATTAAAAGAATATTTGCAATTCCACGATACCATAGATAGATTTGCGTGGATGTTAAAGCTAAGATTTTCTCCGGCAAGTGTGTTAAAAAGTAAAAAATATAGAATAGATGAGCTTTTTCAGTATTTTCTTAAAGAATTAAATTATGATGCCAAAAAGATAAGAAATTTATTGGTAGCAGGAGAATTTTCAAAAGAAAAATTTAAATTTCATATGTTGCAAGGTTGGTACAACGAAATAGCTTTTGGTTTTCCATATTCCCAAAATTTTGATATTAGTAGTAGTGTGACCTATAAAAAAGGCGATTTTGAAACAGAGCTTTTCCCTTCTTGGAAAATAATTAAATGTTATTATTCGATTTATTCTTATTTTACAGCTCTTATTTTCACAGAAAACAAAAATATTCAAACAATAGAGCATCGAAAATCATCAACCTATTTTAATAGACATCAATTAAGCAAATATTCAAAAATAATATTAAAGTTTCCCTTCAATATATATTATAAGAAAGGAATTAGTATTAATGAAAGCTTTTTGGATACTACTAAAAGAGAATGGAAGTATAAATATTCCCAATGTCCAAGAAATTGTGAAACAATTTATGATTTAGAGAAAGAATTTAGAGCTGATTTGCGTAAAATGTATTTAAAAGAAACAAACGATCATGATGTATTTACTATTTTAGATATATTGTACAAATTCAGAATCTGGAGTAATTATCAAGGTATTAATACTATCACTCATCTAAAACAAGGTGGATTACTTATGTTTTTAGAAAGAAATTTATATACAATCAATTTCTTTATTGCTGGAATAACAGAATTAATAGCTATAGCATTACTTGGAGAAAATGAATTTACGGATACATTTAAAGGGTTTTATTCAAGGTATATAAAAAGTAATGATTTACTATATGAAAAATGGCATAAAATTCCTCAAATTGTTAGATATAAAATATATACCAATAAAAACATATTAAATTTATTGGATGATAATATTTTGCCACCAAATAGGAACGAGTTAAACATAATTTAATGTGTGGGGTCAGTGGGGTCAGGGATATACTACTGACAGAATTAGGGCAGTAAGTTTATTTTCGCGGGTAAATTCGCAGGCTTAGGCCGCTAGAATAACGCGAGAATAACCGCGAATTTGTAAATATACGAAAAATCGATAGTTTTGAAGCTATTCTCGCGGGGGCCGCGAATATAAATTCGCGACAATTTCGCGGAAATTCGCGCCTTAGTAAGCGTGTCAGGGATCAACAATTGATAAAAAAGCAGGAACTATTAAAGATTTTTCAGGAAATTCCGTGGGTTGGGCCCAATCTGGCAGAGGATTTGGTTGATTTGGGGTATAAAAGCATATCCGAATTAAAAACTTCCGATCAGGAAAAAATGTTTGATAAGCTGTGCGCGTTGAGGGGACAAAAAATTGACCGGTGCGTACTTTATGTATTCCGTTGCGCAAAATATTATGCCAAAACTAAAAAACATAGTCCTGAACTGCTTAAATGGTGGAACTGGAAAGATAAAACCATATGAATTCTAGTAAATTAATCGCCGTATGCGGGATGAATTGCGGTATATGCATGGCTTACCTAAGGGATAAGAATAAATGCCCCGGGTGTTACATGGATGACAAAAGCAAATCTAAATCATGTTTGAACTGCGGAATTAAAAAATGCACTAAAAGAAAAGGAAATTATTGTTTTTCATGCAAAACGTATCCGTGTGACAGGTTAAAGCACTTGGATAAGCGCTATAGAACAAAATATAATATGAGCATGATCGAGAACTTGCAGAATATAAAGGAATTGGGCATAAGAAAGTTTGTTAAAGACGAGAAAGCCAGGTGGGCTTGCACTGACTGCGGCGGAACGATCAATGTTCACAGAAGTGTCTGCTCCGATTGTGGAAAAATTAATAGGGTATAAGTGAGAAACATTTTTGAAGCTAGGGATTGAGGAGATATTCTATGTTTTGTCCTATATGCAGGGCTGAGTTTGAAAAAGAAGTGTTTTTTTGTAAGGAGTGTAATATAGCTCTTGTACATGAATTACAATCTTTGCCGGAAGATCCGGAAGTTAAAGAAAATCTGTGTGAAGTATTTACAGCAACAAATGTTTCAGAAAGCGCTTTTATTCAATCATTATTAGGGGCTAGTGAAATAAATTCTTATGTAAAAGATTTTTATTTTTCATCAATGCAGCTTCTTGGCTCTGGTATTCCTATTAAAATACTGGTAAAAGAAAAAGACAAGGAAACAGCCACGGATATCGTAAATCAGTATTACGAGGATATTAAGATAAAGCGTTAATTAGTAGGCAGGGCGAACTCTCCCTACCTCTCTTTAGTAAAGAGAGGGGACAAGGAATAACTTCCCCTCTTTTTGAAAGAGGGGTCAGGGGAGTTAACCAAAGGAGACATTATGAGTAACGAAAAACATGCAAGGATTGCGGGGACGGGGTCGTACTTACCAAAGAAAATGATGACTAATGAGGAACTGGAGGGCTTGGTAAAAAACTTCAGCGCGGAACGCGCCAAAATGTCATTCTGCGAATGGACCGAGAAGGTAACCGGCATAAAAACAAGATACTTCATCCAGGATGAAACCGTAGAATTTATGGCGGCGGAGGCCTCAAAAAAAGCCATGGAAGCCGCCAACATCAAACCCGAAGAAATAGATTTCATCGTTGCAGCCAGCTTTACGCCTTCAATGAAAGTTCCTAACCTGGCGTGCTCTGTTTCGGATAAAATAGGAAACGGCAATATTCCGGGTTTTGTTTTAAATACGGCCTGCGCGGGATTTATCTACGCCCTTGATGACGCTTTTTACAGAATTAGAAGCGGAAACTACAAAAATATTTTAGTTGTTGCCAGCGAAGCGCTTACCAGGGCGACCGATTTCAACGACCCTACCACGGCCGTATTATTTGCCGACGGCGCGGGAGCGGTAATCTTGCAGGCATCAGACACTGGCGGGATAGCAGGGTTTCCGTATTTAAAGGCGGATTATTCGGCTGATCACCTTGCATTAATAAGCGCAAATAAAGGGGAGCCCAATTATATAAAAATGGGCGGAGGCCCCAGGGTTTTGAAGAGAGCCATCAACGCCATGGCGGAAGCCGCTGAAAAAGCGCTTGAAAGAACCCCGTACAAAATGGCAGATATTAACTGGGTCATTCCTCACCAGGCAAACGGAAGAATTGTAGAAGGTTTGGCGGAAAAATTGAATGTGCCGATGGATAAAATGTGCCTGACCGTAGACAGGTTTGGAAATACATCAGCCGCAACGATTCCGCTGGCGCTGGATAAAGCGGTAAGGGGCGAGCTGGAGAAATATAAAATCAAAAGAGGGGACAAGCTCATTTTAACATCGGTGGGCGGTGGCTACGCCATCGGCGCGGTGGTGTTGGAGTATTAAGCATGAAGAAATACTTTAAAATATTTTTGCTTATTGTTGCTTTTTTTATTGTAGTAATACCGGTTTATTATTTGGCTGTGGTTATTAAAGCCAGGATTGATACCCCTAAAATAATAAACAAAGCATTGAATGAAAAAAACATCACCCTTGAAATTAAAGATTTAACCAAATGGCAATTGGATGCCCTTCTTGCGGTAGAAGATCCGAACTTTTACAATCATAATGGTGTTGATTTAAAGACACCCGGCGCGGGCCTAACCACAATAACCCAGAGCCTGGTTAAGATCTATTATTTTAAGAAGTTTAAACCCGGGCTAGCAAAGTTAAAGCAGACATTGATAGCTCGCTTTGCGCTGAATCCCCTGGTATCAAAAGGCAACCAGTTGAAATTGTTTGTCAATAATATTTATTTGGGGAATGTTAACGGAAAACCGGTTTATGGTTTTGATGAAGCGGCAAGGGTTTATTACAATAAGTCTTTTAAGAAATTAAGCAAGGATGAATACTTGTCCATAATCGCAATGATTATCGCTCCCAAGAATTTTAATATTTTAACCGAACCTTCGGCAAATGCAGAAAGGACAAAAAGAATAAAAAATGTTATTTCCGGTGAATATAAACCCAAAAGCCTTATGGATATTTATTACGGGGAATTAGAACCGGAAACCCAAAAAGGCCTTGCCCCGGCTTCATACTTTAAGGAAATTTATAGAAATAAGAGATAAACGGGTTCTAAATAATTGACAAAGAAAATCAGTAAATGCTATAATATGCGATATAAGTATACAAATTAGTATACTTGTATATGAATTATGACCAAATCTGAACGTTTAAAAATATTGATGGATTCCGGGCGCACGGTATTTACGCCGCTTGACCTTCGTTTATTATGGCAGGAAAGCGAGCGTAATGCAAAGGTGAATGCCGTCAGGATGGTAGAACGTAAAATTATTATCCGTTTATCGAAAGGATACTACGCTTTAAACCAGAAATACAATCCCTACGAGCTTGCAAACCGTATCATAACCCCGTCCTATGTGTCATTTCAGTCAGCCCTGGCATTTGCAGGAGTAAGTTTTCAAAACCGCAAAGAAATCGGGTCTGTGGCTGGGTTGAATTACCGTAAAAAAATAGGGGATACCGCGTATATATATTACACAATGAAAAAACTATTGCTATTTTCTATGGAAGGCATTTTTACGCGCGACGGCGTTACCATAGCATCGCCGGAACGGGCAATTTTGGATAGCTTCTATTTTAATTTTTTGCCGGACATAGACAATGAAGAGAAACTTAATAAGGAATATCTTTTAAAATTGAGCGTTTTATACCCTAAAACCGTTCAGGAAAAAGCAAAAAAGTTTTATGAGCGAACTGTTCAATAGAGAAACCCATAAACAATATTTGTCATTATTGCTGACAGATATTGTCAAAACATTCGGGCCAGAACGCCTGGCATTCAAGGGAGGCACGTGCGCGGTTTATTTCTATAACCTGCCCAGGTTTTCTTTTGACCTGGACTTTGATATGTTGAAACCCTTCAACGAAACCGAAATATCGCAATTTAGGGAAATAATGGCACGGCATGGCAATATAAGCGAGTTTTATGATAAACACTTTACCCTGTTTTGTTTGTTTGACTATGGCAAGGGGCACCCAAAAATAAAAGTTGAACTTAATAAACGCATATGGAAGAATAATGCGTATAAAACAGCCTGGTTCATGGGTATAGCCATGCGTATTGCTGATGAAGCAACAATACTGACAAACAAGATAGTGGCGCTTACCGACAGACGCAGCGCCGTGGCGCGGGATCTTTATGACGTATGGTATTTCCTGAAGAAGGGATATCCGCTTAATGAGGCTCTTATAAAGGAACGCGTCAATAAAACAAGGAATGAATATCTTAAATTTGTAATTCCCTTTATCAAAAAACATTTTACAGCCAGGAATGTTTTACAGGGGCTTGGTGAAACACTTGATGAGAAACAGAAAGTGTGGGCAAAAGCAAACCTAATAAATGAAACAATACAGGAAATAAGGAAGAAATTATGAAAAAATACCTGCTTAACAAGTTATGCGATTTGATTTCCATCAGAAGTTTCAGCGGACAGGAAGAAAAAATAGCTTCATATATTTTTAACGAGTTGAAACGAAATAATATAAGAGCAAAAAAAGACAGCGCGGGAAATGTGCTTGCTTTTGCGGGAAAAGGGAAGAAACGGTTGATTGTAAACGGGCACATGGATACCGTAGATATTGTTGACGGCTGGAAAACCAATCCGCTTAAACCTAAAATATCGGGTGGGAAAATTTACGGCCTCGGCGCGAGCGACATGAAATCCGGCCTGGCCGTAATGCTGGAGCTGGCAAAAACCGTAAAGCCAAATATTGAAGTTATATTTGCTTTTACCGTTTGCGAAGAAGGTTCAACAATCCAGGGTAATGTTAACGGAGTGAAGGAATTAATAAAAAAATATACCGCTGATTATGCCATAACCTGCGAAAGCTCTGTTGTTGACGGCAAACTATCTCTGTGCCTGGGTTGCCAGGGCCGGGCTGCAGCCGATATATCGGTTTTCGGGAAAGCTGCCCACAGTTCAAAATATGAATGCGGTAAAAATGCTATCTATGATGCCTGTAAAATTACTGAGAAGGTTGAAAAATATGGAGAATCCCTGAAACCGATAAAAGTTTATAAAGACTGCACGATAAAACCCTCTATTTCCGTAGTGGCGATAGAAGCAGAAGGCGGAAAAACGCGCAACATTATACCGGATTTATGCAAAGTATATGTAGACAGGAGATTGAGTTTGGGCGAAAATTTGAATACTTTTAAAAAAGAAGTGGCAGGTTTTACAAAAGGTATAGATTGCAGTATCAAATTTATTCATACCAGCAATGCTGCTATAACTGATATGTCGGGAAAATTGTTCAAAACAGCATTGAAATGTTATAAAGAAAAATATGGAAAAGAAAGTTTATATTTTGGCCGCGGCCGTCTGGACCTGGTATTTTTTGCCGGGGAAAACATGGAAATTTTGAATATGGGCCCGGGTTTAGCCGGGCAGGCGCATACTGCAAACGAACACTGCAGAATTTCGGATATGGAAGATTGCGCGGTTTTACTTAAGGATATTATTGAAAGGATATAAATATGATTTTATACAGGATCGAAAATTACAAGAAGTATTGTTTGATGCATAAGGGGTTTGAAAAAGCGTTTGAGTATTTGAAAAACGGCATAACTGCAGATACAAAGGACGCTAAATACGAAATCCAGGGAAAAGACATTTACGCCATCGTGCAAAGTTATGAAACAGCCGCGCCGGAAGATAAAAAGTTTGAAGCGCACCGCGCTTATATCGATATTCAGTATGTTATTTCCGGTTT
>Ga0156457_1030_pt1 | contig 13386 bp, 11 predicted proteins | sample RifOxyA2_FD_111904 | JGI IMG/M metagenome (GOLD analysis project Ga0156457, IMG submission 111904) | Elusimicrobia bacterium RIFOXYA2_FULL_40_6 | reverse complement strand
AACGGCGCCGGTTAAATAATCACCTGATTCATAATTTAATGTTATCGCTCTACTATACCCTCCCCCTACTTTTGATATATATAACGATGAATTATGAATCAGGTGATTATTTAACCGGCGCCGTTTATTCAACAGCAACAGCTATTTCAATGGTTGGGAATAATTTTCAATATGAATTCAGTGCATGGGATATTTGGAATTCTTCAGCTTCAGCTTTTCTTTTTGGTAGTGGTCCTGCAATTACTAATCATAGTCCGGTATTATCTTGGGCCGGTGTGGCAGGTTTTACAACTGACGGTGTTAACCCTGATAGTGCGATAGCTGGAACTTCGTTCACTTTTAAAGTTAAGTATTCTGATGTTGACAATGATGCACCCGCACTCGGATGTCCGCAACTGATTGTAACTAAAGGCTATAATACTCTTAAGTGTCTTGCAATGAATTATGAATCTGGGGATAATTTAACCGGCGCCATCTATTCAACCACAACAATTATCCAGACTGCAGGTAACAATATAAATTATCAGTTTTCTGCTTATGATATTGCAGGTTCATCAGCAAATATGTTTATTTCCGGTCAGGGCCCGACAATTACCAACCATGAACCTGTGTTATCTTGGGTTGGAGGGGTGGATTATTATAATGACGGAGTAAGCCCAAATACAGCAAGGGCAGGAACACCATTTACATTTAAAATTAAATATACAGATGCTGATAATAATGCACCGATGTCAAATTATCCTAGACTATTGATTGAAAAAGGTTCAAATTACTTGAAAAATATAACTCTTAATTTTGAGTCGGGAGATTATCTTAACGGCGCCATTTATTCAACCACAACGGTTATGATAGCAGCCGGTTCCGATATTCATTATCAATTTAGCGCTTATGACATTTGCGGTGATTCTGCGTCATTTGTTTCTGCTTCGGGCCCGGTAATAGATAATTACAAACCCGTGTTATCCTGGGCTGGAGGAACAGGTTTTACAACAGATGGAGTAAATCCGGACACAGCAAGGGCGGGTACTCCATTTACATTTAAGGTTAAATATACTGACGCTGATAATGATGCACCTGCAACTTATTATCCAAGGGTTTCAATAAAAAAAGGATCATCTTATGTACACAATACAATTTTGAATTATGAATCAGGGGATTTTATCAATGGTGCTATTTATTCAACTACCACGGTTATTGTAGCGGCTGGTTCAGATATTAAATACGAATTCAGTGCTTATGATATCTGGAATGATTCTGCATCACTTATTGCCAACGGCCCACAGATTGACAACAATAAGCCGGTATTATCCTGGACTGGCGAACCGGGTTATACTGCGGATGCTGTCCAACCGGATTCAGGAGGCGCGCAGACGCCATATATTTTTAGAGTAAAATATACTGACGCCGATAATGACCCACCTGAATGGGGCCGTATTAACTTATCAATCAGTAAGAATGGGAGTTTTATTTATTCTAGCGGTTTAAATTATCAATCAGGGGATTTTTTGAACGGTGCAATTTATTCTGCAACTACATACATAAATAATGCGGGCGGTGAGATGGATTATGAGCTTATAGCCTATGATTATTGGGGAACATCCGCGTCTATTTCAAACATAGGGCCTATAATAAATAACACTAATCCAAAATTGGAATGGACCGGCGAACAGAATTATTCTTCCTGCGGAGTATTTCCTGTAACAGGTGTAGTTACAACTACATTTACTTTTCGTGTTAAATATATCGATGCTGACAATGATGCTCCCAATTCTTGGTGTCCTAGGATTCATATCAAAAAAGCCGGAGTTGATATTTATTGGGGGCAAATGACAACAACAGACACTAATAATTATTCTCAGGGCAGGATTTATTCTTATTCCAAGATGTTATCAACAGGAACGGATTATACTTATTATTTTGAAGGGCCTGATTGCTGGTATAATCTTGCAACCGGGACTCCAACAGCCCCCATGCAAGGCCCATATGTGATATTGGGTGATAATACACCGCCTTCTACAGTTGGCTTTGTTTACGACGGGCTTAATAACAGTGATATTGATTCAGCAAATTCAGTAACACAATTGTGTGCGTGTTGGGGTTGTTCGGGTGATGCTGAAAGCATGATAACCAAATATTGGTATGCTATTGGTACATCTGCTGGAGGGACAGAAATTTTAGGCTGGACAGATAATGGTATGAATTTAACCGTAACAGTTACTGATTTGAATTTGACAGTCGGGCAGAAATACTTTTTTTCTGTTAGGGCAGAAAATGGCATCGGTTTACTTGGTGATCCTGTAAGTTCGAACGGACAGACTGTAGTGTTGCCCGGAACTTATTTGGATTTAAGCGAATCAAAAACTTATCCAAATCCTTCTATCTTAAATACTGCTGGCAACATAGCAAAATCAGTAATGAAATTCAGCCATCTACCAAATGGAACTGATCTGGGCATATACTCAATTTCGGGTAAACTTGTATGTAAGCTTAATGAAAGCGCTAGCGGGGGTGCAGGAGAAATTCAGTGGGATGGAAAGAATGGGAATGGTGACTATATCGCACAGGGAATATATTTATATATTTTAAAAACTCCTGATGGGCAGAAGAAAACCGGGAAGATAGCGGTGAAGAGAAATTAAGCATTTTTTTGATTATTGTAGAATGAGAAGCCCAAATATTATATAATTGCGTTATGAAACATCAATCTGTTGAAGACTTATCCGTACTTTCAAAGAAGTTTAATATACCTATTGAAAGCTTAATAGATAAAAAGCTGGATGAAAAGCTTGCCAGGCGCGTCCCCGCGAAATTCGCCTATCAATATAAAATAGTTCCCATCAGGCGTGAAAACAACCACATAACAGTAGCAGTTACAAATAATTTTGATTTACATGTTCTGGATGATTTACGCCTTCTGTTGGAATGTGAAGTAAAACCCGTTCTTTGCCCTGAAAAAGAATTACTGAAAGCCCTTAAGAATATCTATGGCGTAGGTGCGGAAACCATGGAAGCGCTTTCAGATGAGGATAGGAAATCAGGGAAGGAAATAAAAGCGGTAGTTACTCAGGCGCCAACTGATGGCAGTGAAGACGCTTCAATAATCAAGTTTGTTAACCAGGTAATCAGGGAAGCTTTTTTTGAAAGAGCCACCGATATTCATATAGAACCCTATGAAGATGATTTAATTGTACGCTACAGGGTTGACGGCATATTACACGACATTCCAACACCTTCATCCATAAAAAACTTTCAATCCTCTATAATTTCACGTATAAAAATCATGTCAGATATGAATATCGCGGAAAAAAGGTTACCTCAGGATGGAAGGATACAATTCAAAATAGATAATGAAACCATAGATTTGCGTGTTTCAAGTTTACCTATAATCCATGGGGAAAGTATTGATTTAAGGATACTCCCCAGAAGCCAGATGTATTTGAGTTTGGAACAATTGGGTTTGCCTGAAGTATATTTGGGTTCTATTGAGTCATTAATAAAAAAACCCCATGGAATAATGCTGGTAACAGGCCCTACCGGTCACGGGAAAACCACAACGCTATATGCCTGCTTAAGTAAAATCAATACTCCCGATAAAAAGATAATAACGGTTGAAGACCCTGTGGAGTATCAGCTTAAACGAATCAATCAGGTGCCTGTGCACCCAAAAATAGGATTAACTTTTGCAAACGGGCTTCGTTCAATATTGAGGCAGGACCCTGATATCATCATGGTAGGTGAAATCCGCGACCAGGAAACAGCGGAAATAGCCATAAGGTCATCTTTAACCGGTCATCTGGTTTTCAGCACGCTTCATACAAATGATGCACCTGGCGCGGTTACGCGTTTAATTGATATGGGAATAGAACCTTATCTTGTATCTTCATCCGTTGAAGCAATATTAGCCCAGCGTCTTGTGAGATTAGTATGCAAAAAATGCAGGGTAGCATATAAACCATCAAAAGAAATTCTTACCCAATTATATAATGATGACGCTGATAATGATTTTGTAATTTACAAGGCAGGTGCCGGTTGCGAAGAATGCCGCCATACCGGATATAAAGGCCGTACAGGAATATATGAACTTCTAATATTGGATGATGATTTGCGCAGGCTGGTTTTAGAAAAGATGTCCACCGGAAACATTAGGAAAGAAGCTCTCGCCAAAGAAATGACCACACTGCGCCAGGACGGTTTCAGGAAAGTAAAAGCCGGGCTTACAACAATAGAAGAAGTTTTTAGAGTTACTCAGGAAGAAGTGATAGGGTAGATATTTCGATTTGGATTCTTAAAATGTTAGCATCGCCGGTCTCACCGCTGATTTGAAGTTTTCTCACCTGTAACGGCACATCAGAAATTCCAATATTGTACAACAATTTTGTTAAATCACTAATTGAGCATTCTGCTTCTATTTGCAGGGCTATCTCTTTATCACTGGCCGTGTCTTTCGGTAGAGGGAAAATACTTTTGATATTTTTTACTCCTGATGACGAAGCCAGTTTTTGAATATGCATCTGAAATGCCAATTGTTGCTCTTGCGGATTGCTTTTCCAGTAGTTTGTAAAAAGTATTTGTTTTGCCTGTTGCTTAATTTCATCCTTCCGGTTATACAGGTCAATATATTTTCTGTTCCTCAAATTAATAGAACTTGATGAGAACACAGATTTAAATCCCGGTTCTAAAATATATACATATAGCAAAGATAGAATCCCGATGCTTATGGTAATAACCAATAATCTCTTTTCGTTTTTTTTCATATTATCTACTTTTTAACTGCAATTGAAGCTCAAAATCCACAAAATCCTTATCTCCAACCCTTGCTGTATAAGAACCCTTATTTGTAACTTGCGCAAAATACTTTGATTTACCAAAATAGGCAGCTGTTTTTGAAGCTACATCATAGGAACTTGCCCGGGCACGAACTATAACTGTGTTTAGGACGTTATCATAATTAAACTGCCTTAAATAAACATTACTGGGCAGGTTTTGGCTTACTTCTTTTAATATCTCAAGAGGCAAAGTATTGTTTTTCTTATAATTGCTGATTGTTTCAAGTTTTTCATCAAGCCTGGAGAGCTCAATTATTTCTTTTCTATTAGATTCTATTTTTCTAATGATTTCTCTGTTTGAGGAAGACTTGTAATAAGTAAATGCAAAAAATATAACCAAAATTGCCGATAAGATATAAAAAGCTGTTTTAATTGCCTTCAATTGTAGTTTTCTGGTTCTTTTTTTAAGGATTTTTTCTTTCAAGTTCTCGGGAAGTAGGTTAATGATATAGGGCGAAGGGAGTAATAGGCCGGTAAGCATGTTAAAGGCCAGCCCTGATACGGTAATGTGCAGGGTATTCTTTAATTCTTTGATTATATTGTCGTTTTCTTTCGATTGAACGTAATAAATAGTGTTTACTTTTTCATTGAGCATACTGAGGGAATTTGTTATTTCATTTTCTATATTGTCCAGGGATGAAAACCCTCTGCTTATTGTGAGCATATTCTGTGAAAAGATAGCTATTTCCCAGAAGTTATCATTAAAATTCAAAAATGCAAATATTTGCTCTTCTTTCTTCACATCTGCAAGCAGATTGATTATGGCGAGAGTGGTTACGCTTATCTGATCTGGATAGAAACCCGCGGAAGTGAAGTTTTCAAGGTATTTATCAATGGTTTCTTTTTTTGCAGCTATGAGAAGAACTTCGTTAGGGGAAGTTTCAGATAACGGTTTTAAAGGGTAAAAATCTATTATTCCAGTTTCTACAGGGAAGGGAAGATATCTTTCAGCTTCGTATTTTACGATATTTTTAACTTCCTGTGCATTTCCCGAAGGAACAGTGATTTTCTTTAGAAATACCTGGGCCCTTGGAAGGGCAGTAACCAGCAGTGAGCCGCTTATATTATATTTTGAGTTTAATTTTTTAAGCCCTGAAGTTAAGTTTTCCTTAGTATCGTAAATAACTTCTTCAGAATTTATTATTTTTGCCTGTTCAGCATCCATTTCAGCCTGAACAAACCTTATAGTGCCTGAATTGATTTCTATTGTGCTGATAATTTTATTCATTTTTTTTAGGTTTCTCTCCAATAACGGACATGGATAAAATTTCCCTGTCTGGAAAGTACGCTTTCAACTATTTTACTATATTTACCGAAGCTTGTCTTTATAGTTACCTTAAAGTTCGAAGATTTAACGGTTATAAGATTTGATATTTTTTTATACACTTCCGTGCCGGTTATTTCTTGAACTTTCATTATATTATCGTAGGGTAAGTCATCTTCCGTGCCTTGAATTAAGTCTTTACCGTTTCTTCGGGCTATTATTGCCTGTGCCATAGTATAATCAACTTCGGGGAGAGTCATCAATACTTCTACAGGCGCCGTGTTAATGTTAATTTTTCCTTCAGAATTTATAGTAGCTGTTTTCTTTAGTGTTTGAGAGAGTTTTGTATCTTCAGGCGTTAGGGATGTCAATTGTTCTAGGCAATCCAATTGCACAGTCAATGCTTTAATCAAAATAACCGCATTTGGTGAATCTATCAAAGGGGGAAACTTATTTATACATTCTTTTGCTGCGGTGTTCAGGTTAAGCTTGCTTTCCTCATCTTCAACAATTATTGAAATATCTATATCGCCGATTTTGGTGTAATCCTGATAACCGCATTTCCAATTTCCTTTTAATGAATCGTAAGAGTAATTGTTGTCAAATAACAATTCTGATTTTACCCTTTCAAGGCCTGCTATAGAAGCACCTATTAACTGCATATCTCTTGCGGGATAATAAGCCTGCTTCATTTCAAGCCGTGCCAGATAGGCTGCTGCAGCTGTTATGCTTGTTAGCACTATAGTAATCCAAAGTACTATTATCAACGCCATTCCAGATTGGGCATTTTTCATTTTAATTGCTCATTATCGGTGCAACTGTTGTTAATGTTTTATCATCCAGTTGAACTTGAACCTCAACTGCTAAAGTAAGCATCCTTGATTGCGGCGTAACCTGTCCGGATTCATTTATGCCCCAGGTATCTTTCCAGCTAAAACCGTCAAAATACCGAAGTTTAAATGATTTAACAAACGGCGCTATTTCCTGTTTTTTTCCGTTCGTTTCTTTAACAAGACCTTCATAAGGTGTTGACGGGTCTGTATCTATATAATAAGAAACTTCCGCTAGGGTGTTTGAAGGCGTTCCCGTATCAGGCAAAAAGGTGAAAAAAGTTATCTTACTCGAAGTAAATTCGTTAGCCCTTATATTTTCTCCAATGAACTTTATATTTTTATTTGAACTCATAAACGCGCACCTAAGGTCATGCGAAATAACCTGCCAGGATTGGCGCATATTTTGGTTAAAATAACTTTCTTTTTCTATTTTCTGGTATGCTTTTAAACCAACCCGGTAGGACGCATACACAGTAGTGATTATTATTACCAATATAGTCATACCAATTAGTAACTCTATTAAAGTAAAACCGTTTTGTTTTTTATTCATATTTTATTTTTAGTTTTACAGGTAATAACTCGCAGGTCTTTATCCGTGCCTCTTTCGTTCCATTTTATTATGATTTCATATTGGGATTCAGTGTCAGAGATTTTGCTTTCGTTGACTTGCGAAGTGAAATCGGGGTGTTCTGTGTCCGGTTGGCCTAAGTTGAGTGCTTTATTATCATTCAAATATACTTTTGTTAATAATGTTTGAGCCTGGGCTGCTGCAATATTCATGTTTTTTGCTGATGAGGTTGTCCTTGTGTAACTAGCCAAAGCCTGTATCGAAACTATCAAAACAGTTCCGAGTATAACTAAAGATAATAAAGCTTCTAATAGAATAAATCCGTTTTTTTTCATTTTTGAGTTTGAATTGTTGTTTTGCCGGTGCTTCCTTCAAGTTTCAAGGTGCAAATATTACCCTGGATATTTTTCAAGGATATTTTAAAGTCGGGGGAAGTGCCGTCAGGGGAAAATATAAGCTTTTGATCAGAAACACCAGCTTCAATATCTTTTGGCCAATAGCGAGCTGATCCGGCAAGCCCATACGAATGTTCAGGGATGTTAAATTCAACAGTATAATATTTGTTTTCGTTCAGCGCATAATCCCGGGCATACCTTAAAGTATAGGAGATTTCTTTACAGGTTGTTTCCAATTGGGTTAATCGCGCTGATCGGTTTAAGATAGGCCAGCTGATTGCAAAAATAAGGGAAAGGACTACACCCACGAGGCATACTTCAATAAGGGTAAAACCTTTATTGTTTGTTTTCCCAATTAGAGATATCATCATTCCCGCCTTCAACTCCGTTTGTGCCATAGGAAAACAAATCAAAATCTTTGCTGTGGTTGCCAGGGTATCTATAAACATAGGGGTTACCCCAGGGGTCATTTTTAATATCTTTTTTCAGGTAAGGGCCTTTCCAGTTGCGGACGTTTGAGGGTGCGGTGCGCAGCGCGTTTATGCCTTCATCTGTTGAGGGATAGCGGCCGTTGTCCAGTTCGAAAGTATCAAAGGCAAGGCAAAGGTTTTCAATCTGTAGTTTAGTGGAATTAATTCTGGCTTCTTCGGTTCTGCCGGTAAGCCGCGGAAGTACTACCGCAGCTAAAATCCCAATGATGGTTATTACCAACATGATTTCAATTAACGTAAACCCTTTGTTTTTCTTTTTCATTTTTTCTCCTTTTTATCTTAATCCTGAACTTACCTGAAACACCGGTAAAAGCATTGATAGCGCAATGAAACAAACAATAACACCGGCAAAAAGTATAATCACAGGTTCCAAAAGCGATGTCATGGTTTTAATAGCATATTCCACTTCCCGCTCATAACTTTCCGCTACCCGCGACAGAGATGATTCCATGTTCCCTGTTTCTTCGCCAATAGATATCATCTCGGATATAAGCGGGGGGAAAAGTTTGGATTGCTGCAGGGATTTCGAAAGCCCAAGCCCTTCTTTCACGTCCGTATACACCCTGTCTATATCATTTGAGAATAATTTATTATCAATTGAGTTTTTAGCAATGTTTAAAGCGTTCAGTATCGGTACACCATTAGCAAGCAGCAGGCTTAACATCCTGATAAACCTTGAAATGATATCTTTTTTAATGAAAACCCCGATAACCGGTGTTTTTAATTTAAGATTGGAAATAAATGTTATTCCTTTTTCAGTTGAATACCACTTTCTAATAAGAAATATTGCTGCAATAATAACAGGAACATAAGCCCACCAGTAATATCTTAATGTATGGCTCAAAAGAATCAGGATTTTTGTTGGTAACGGCAAAGATTGCCCTAAATCCTGAAACATAACCTCAAATCTGGGAATAACGAAACTTAAAAGAAAAATAACACTCGCCAAACCTACAAGAAGCATCATAGCTGGATAAGCCAGCGCAGAATTTACCCTGAAACGAAGTTCTTCTTCCCTTTCATTGAAATCTGCAAGGCGTAATAAAACCAGATCCAACACCCCGGCAGTTTCGCCGGCATAAACCATCGAAGTGTACATTGTTGAGAATACTTCCGGATAATTTTTAAGCGTTTCCGAAAGGGATTGGCCTTCCTGAATTAAAACCGCTATTTCTTTTGTGATTTTAGAAAGTTCGGGGTTCTCAGTCTGGTTGCTGATGACATTTAATGCCCTGGTAAGCTGCAATCCGCCCTTGAGGGAATCCGCCAGCCTGCGGGTAAAAATTACCAGCCCTTTGTGATTTACTTTTTTACGGTTAAATATGTTTGATTTGCTTATAATTGTGTCTTTTTTTTCATTAGAAGTGATTGATGAGGGGAAATACCCTTTATCCCGAAGCTGTTTTGTTACCGCACCGAGGGTTTCAGCTTCAACTGTTTCGGAGATCTGTTCACCTGAAATATTTTTTGCTTTGTAGGTAAATAGAGGCATTAGGGTTTGGCTATTATTTGGTTTTGGAGTCTAAGTTTTTCAATTTCTTTTTTGCATCTTTGCTGATATCATCAGTATTTGTTATATCCCCGGTCATTAAATGAGGAGTTAAAAATACAACCAGTTCTGATTTTACTTTTTGGTTTGTTGTTCTACTGAATAAAGGCCCAATTAAAGGAATACGGCAAAAGAAAGGAATTCCTTCTGTTTTTTTGAGGACTTTATTTTCTATTAAGCCGGCAATTATAATGCTTATGCCGTCCTTTACCATAACAGTTGTTTCAGATTCAGAGGTACGCACTATTGGGATTACATTCTTTTGAGATGTTGTAAGGGTTCTGTCTACTGAGCTTACCTCAGGCCGGATTTTCATTGTTATAAATCCATTATCGCCAATGGAAGGGGTAACGTATAATTTCATGCCTACATCAACAAACGAAACTGTTTCTGCTACTATTGGGTTAGTTACGGTTGTTCCGGGATTAGTTATTTGTGTGGTTATATAGGCTTCTTTTGTTCCTACAAGTATTTTTGCTTCTTTATTTTCCAGTGTGGCAATCCGGGGTGAGGATACCAGGTCAGTGTTACCTACGGTTTGTAGCATATCAACTACCGCATTGAAATTATTGATTTCAACTGTTCCCATGCTAAGCTGTAACCCTGTATTTCCCATAACTACAGGCGGAAGTGTTGATAAATTACTGAAATTGCCAACGACTTTACCCGGAATATTCTGGTTTTGAACGTTGCTGAAAATATTTTCCCAGTTAATTCCAGCTTTTATTTCATCGCTATAGGAAACCTGCAGGATTCTTGCTTCAATTAAAACTTCTCTGTGGCGTTTATCAAAAGATGAAATAAGTGCTGTGAGTTCTTCAAGTTTCTTTGGTGTGTCTTTGATAATCAGTTGATTGCTTCTTTCATCCACTTGAAGTTCACCGATTACTGGAGTTAATGAAATTTTAATTTTATCGGAAATATCTTTTGCCTGTGTGTAATTTAACGCAAATGTCTTTGTTTCAATAGGTACGTCTATGGTACTGATGATTTTTTTCAAATCAATTATATTATCTGGTGTATCAATAATTATGATGGAGTTTGATGCGCTGTCAGGGATTATTTGCGCTATTTTGCTTTTAAGCGAAATAATTGTTTTCATTATGTTTTCAGCTTTGTTATACTTCAAGTTGACTATTTCGACGGTGGTTCTTGCATAAAAAGCTTTACCATAAAGTTTTTCATAATCCTGTGCGGTCATAACCTTGATTACTTTATCTTCATAGACATAGGCCAGGTCATTCATTTCCAAAATCATCTTCAGGGCATCTATAGCGTCAATATCTTTCAGATAGATATTAACACTACCTTTTACATTATTGCCGGCGATTATGTTGAGCTCAGTTTTTTGGGATATCATTTTCAGGACAGAAAGTACGTCCATTCCTCTAAGGTCTAAAGATATTTTTGTTGATTTGACCTGTTCTTGAGCTTTTGAGGGTTCGTTTACCGAAGGTGGGGGTAAGGGTTTACTTTCCTGAACTGTGTTTAATGGTGCTGCGGGTACTGGCACCTGTTCAGATTGTTTAATAGGAACAAGTGGGGCAGAAGGGCTGGGAGTAATTTCAGGATTTTGTGCTGTTTGCTGTTGCTGAGCAGTGGGTGTTTGTGTGGTAGAAACAGTAATGGTATTTGCTGTTTCAGCTGGTTGTTGGTTTTGGTTATTATCCTCAAATTTTGCCTGTACGCCGATGTTTTTAAATAGGAGCACCCATTCATTGTATTGCATATCCGCTTTTGGTTCCAGTCCAAGTTTTTTAAATATACTTATCCATTCTTCAGGGGTTAGCCTGCCTCTGGTTTGCATATTCACTTTAACCAATGTGTTAGTTGAGCGCACTAATTTATCAAGCATAGTTTGGGCAGGTTTTATGTTCATTTCTCCAAGAACTTTCACCCAATCTGCCTGCGTCATATCTTTAACGACAGAAAAACCAGTGCCAGTGAACACTAACAACAGAGCAATTAAAACATAAATTTTTGTTTTCATAAATTCTCCAGATAATTGTATTATTCCAGGTGGAATGATACTGTAAATTTTCCTTGATAATCGAGTATTACTTCGCCTTTGGAATTATTTATGGATAGAACTTTTAAATCTTCAAGGGTATCGTTCTCGTATAAGAAGTTAGCAACACCTTTTTTATTCTGAATAATTGCTTGTTTTTTACCGTTATCAAATACTATACCGGTTAAAGTATAGTTTTGTTCTATTTCTTTCTTTTTATTATCGAGCTTAGTTTGTTCCTCAGCAAGTTTTTGGGCTTCCTGCCTTTCTTTTTCGGATTTCTTTAATGCTTCAAGCTCTTCCTTCCGGGACCGGGGGTCATCTTGCCTGTTAGCCCCAATAGCCCATAACGGCCGGAAAATGTTCCTTTTGGCGATTATGTCGTATTTTGAATAATCATTAGATGTGTTAGTTTTACTTGTGGCAAATAACGTTGATGAAGAAGCTAAAATAAGGTAAATTAGTAATGGGGTTTGGGATAGTTTTATTGACATAAAAAGTGCTTTTTTTAAGCTCAATTATTATATCAATATTACAAGGGATTATCAACTAAAATTTCAGTATTTATTTTACTGTGTACAAGTTTCTTTACGAATATTCCCTACCAGTATTACGAACTGATTTTTTCGCTGACCTTCCTTACTGCCTCAACTCGCTTTTTTCTGTCTATATGCGTATAAATCTGCGTCGTCGTAATGCTTGAATGCCCCAACAACTCCTGGATGGTCTTAATGTCTATCCCTTCGTCGTTCAGCCAGCTGGCAAACGAATGCCTCAAAACATGTGGTGTGACCCAATTTGCCTTAGTTTTGGCACTTATAAGGCCTGCTTTGACCGCCAGGATCCGAAAAGTGTCCTGAACTCTGTCAACGCTCAGTTTTCTGTTCCATGAGCTGATAAACAAGTAAGGCACTTTCGCGCTCAATTTCTCTCTGAACGAGAGAAATGATCCAATATCCTCTTTCAAGGCGCCGGATATCTCTACCGGCCGTTCTTTCTTGCCTTTACCGGTAACATAAATCACATCACTGCCACGAACATCATCTAAAGTAAGGTTTAATAGCTCGGAAATCCGGAGTCCCGTGTTTGCGAGCATTATGATGATGGTTTTATACATCTGACCCTGCTGGAGGCCTGCTGTTGCTTCCAGCAGGCTTTTATATTGCTCAACTGTTAAGTAACGAGGCTTTTTACGGACGATTTTGGCATGTCTTAAACCTTTAGCGTAGTTTTCCAGAATCAGCTTATGGTCCAACAGATATTCAAACAAGCTTTTAACAACCGATAACCTGCGGTTAGTTGTAGTTTCTTTCTGTGTTGTTTTGAGATGATAGAAATATTCTTCAATATCTTTCGCGGTTAATTGCCCGGTATCCGTAATGTTTTTTATTTTCCGTATATGATATTCAAATTTGCCCAGGTCTTTACTGTAATTGTAAATAGTAAGCTCAG
>Ga0156457_1033_pt2 | contig 13677 bp, 11 predicted proteins | sample RifOxyA2_FD_111904 | JGI IMG/M metagenome (GOLD analysis project Ga0156457, IMG submission 111904) | Elusimicrobia bacterium RIFOXYA2_FULL_40_6 | reverse complement strand
AAAGCAAATAAAATACTAGCATACAGCGTTGCGTCTGTCTCCGGAACAATTCTTGCGGTTTGTTCATGCACTGTATTGCCTCTGTTTGCCGGTATCTATAAAAGGGGAGCAGGCATAGGCCCTGCAACTGCTTTTCTCTATTCCGGGCCTGCTATAAATGTTCTGGCTATAATATTAACTGCCCGCGTGTTAGGTTTTGAGATGGGCTTGGCAAGAGCAGTCGGGGCAGTTGGTTTTTCAGTCATCATCGGGCTTATTATGGCGTATATATATAGGAAGGAAGATGCAGATAAAGCGGCTGATGAAACAATGTTTTCAGCTACTGAAGCCGAAGATATGCGTCCTTTGTGGAAAACAACGCTCTATTTTCTGGTTATGGTGCTTATACTCATATTTGCAACCTGGGGTAAACCCGCAATACCGGTCGGCTTGTGGAATGCTGTGTATAAAATACACTGGTTTCTAACTATCACCCTGCTGCTTACATTATTCCTGATGCTTAAATACTGGTTTTCAAAAGATGAAATATCAACCTGGGTTGATTCCACCTGGGGATTCTCAAAACAAATACTGCCTCTTCTTTTTGTAGGTGTACTTGTAGCAGGATTTCTTATGGGACGTCCCGGATTGGATAATGGTTTAATACCAAACAGGTATGTTTCAATGCTGGTTGGCGGGAATTCATTATGGGCGAATTTGTTTGCTTCAGTTTCCGGAGCGTTAATGTATTTCGCAACGCTTACTGAAATACCCATTTTGCAGGGGTTGATGGGTTCAGGTATGGGTAAAGGCCCTGCGCTTGCGCTGTTATTAGCAGGCCCTGCGCTAAGCCTGCCGAGCATGCTTGTTCTAAGAAGCGTTATGGGGACAAAAAAGACGCTTGTTTATGTTTCGCTTGTTATTATTATGTCCACAATTACCGGGATGATATATGGAGGATTATTTTTATGAAGATCGAAATCTTAGGGACCGGATGCCCGAAGTGCAAGAAATTAATGGAGCTTGTAGCTGAAGCGGTTAAAGAACTTGGAATTACTGCGGAAGTAAGCAAGGTGGAAAAAATCAACGATATCATGAATTACGGGGTGATGATGACGCCGGCGCTTGTTGTTGACGGCAAGGTGGTTGTTGCCGGCCGGCTGTCTTCAAAAGACGAAATAAAGAAGTGGCTTTCAGGTGATGCGCCAAAATCCGGCGGATGCAGCTGTGGTACCGGATGTTGCAGTTAATACTGTAAAATTTAAATTTGGAGGCATAATATGCGGATAAAACTATTTTCATGCATAACACTGATGTTGCTTATATTGTCAGCTACCGGGTGCAAACAAAAGGAAATGATCAGTCCTGAAAATCAGGCAGAAAATGAACCAGCCGTTCAGAAGGAAACTAATATTCAGAAAGAAATCCCAGTAGTTAAAACACCGGAACAAAAAGCGCCGATTGTAAAACAAGTTGAAGCTGTCAAGGTAACATTTGTTGAGCTTGGTTCGGATAACTGTATGCCTTGCAGGATGATGAAGCCGGTGATGAAAGAAATTGAAGATAAATATACTGCGAAGGGTGTAAAAGTAATATTTTACGATGTATGGACAGATGCAGGGAAGCCTTATGCAGAAAAATATGCAATAGAGGCCATACCTACCCAAGTTTTTTTAGACAAAGACGGAAAAGAATTCTTCAGGCATGTAGGTTTTTATCCCGTTGCGGATATTGAAAAAGTTTTGCAAAAACAGGGAGTAAAATAATGTTGTTAAGAATATTTACCTGGTTTTCAGGAACTCTGCAATCAGCGCCTCACATCGCGCTATTCGGTTCTTTTGTCTGGGGAATTTTAAGTGTTATCTTGAGCCCTTGCCATTTATCAAGCATACCATTGATAGTCGGTTTCATAAACGGCCAGGGTAAAGTTTCTGTTAAAAGAGCTTTCTTAATTTCCCTCTTTTTTTCAACAGGTATTCTGATAACCATCGGTGCGATAGGTTTATTGACCGGAATAGCAGGCAGAATGCTTGGAGACATAGGCAGGTTTGGAAATTATTTTGTTGCGGCAATATTTTTTGTTGTGGGTTTATATTTGATGGACATTATACCTTTGCCTTTTTTAAATTCAGGAGTTAATCAACCCGGGTTTACAAAAAAAGGATTGTTCGCGGCATTTGTTTTAGGACTGATATTTGGAATTGCCCTGGGCCCCTGTACTTTTGCCTATATGGCGCCGATACTCGGATTGGCTTTTTCAGTCGCTGCTAAAAATATTATTTTTGCAGTTTCGCTTGTTTTTGCTTACGCTCTCGGTCATATTTCCGTAATAGTATTTGCGGGAACATTTTCCGAAGCCGTTCAGAATTATCTTAACTGGAATGAAAAATCAAAAGGCGTAAAAATAGTAAAAAACATCTGCGGAATGCTTATTATTCTGGGAGGAGCGTATTTAATAATAAAATGATGAAAAAACTATCTTTTCTTGACAGGTTTTTAACTTTATGGATTTTTTTGGCGATGGGTATCGGCGTAGCGATGGGATATTTTTACCCCGGGGTAGTCGGTTTTTGGAATCAGTTCCAGTCAGGAACAACAAACATCCCGATAGCTATTGGATTGATTTTGATGATGTACCCTCCGCTGGCAAAAGTGAAGTATGAAGAGCTTAAAGATGTTTTTAAGGATAAAAAAGTGCTGACCCTTTCCCTGATTCAGAATTGGGTTGTCGGGCCGGTGTTGATGTTTTTTCTTGCAATCATTTTTCTTCATGATTATCCCGAATATATGATCGGGCTGATCATGATAGGTATTGCCCGCTGTATCGCCATGGTGATAGTTTGGAATGAATTAGCGGATGGATGTACTGAGTATTGCGCGGGGTTAGTGGCATTTAATTCAATATTTCAGGTGTTATTTTATTCTGTTTACGCCTGGGTTTTTGTGACGATTTTGCCGGGGTGGTTTGGGCTTAAAGGATCTATAGTAAATATTACAATTGTGCAAATTGCCAAAAGCGTGTTCATTTATTTAGGTATACCGTTTATCGCAGGATTTATCACGCGGTTTGTGCTGATAAGAGTTAAAAGCAAGGAATGGTACCACAGCAAATTTATCCCAAAGATCAGTCCCATGACTTTAATAGCGCTTTTGTTCACTATCATAGTTATGTTTTCTCTTAAAGGCGAATATATCGTCAAAATTCCGCTGGATGTAGTCAGAATTGCCGTCCCGCTGCTGATTTATTTTGTAGTTATGTTTTTGCTGTCATTTTATATGAGCAAAAAAGCCGGAGCGGATTATTCAAAATCGGCAACATTATCATTCACTGCCGCGAGCAATAATTTTGAGCTGGCAATCGCAGTTGCTGTGTCTGTGTTTGGCATTAATTCAGGCGCGGCCTTTGCCGCAGTTATAGGGCCGCTGGTAGAAGTGCCCGTTCTGATAGGGCTGGTGTCGGTGGCTCTTTGGATAAAGGGGAGGTATTATGGACATTCCTAAAGTTTCAACTAAAACAAATTTGTCTGACAAACTGGGTACGGTTATGGCTCGGTTGACTTTGAATAGAGCGAATTATAAGGTTGAACCTGGATTATATGCTGTTGGAACACCTTCAACAAATTCAAATGTGTTTGTATCAGCAAATTATAAACTGAGTTTTGATTCGTTACGTAAGGAATTAGGCGGAATGGATGCCTGGATACTGGTTCTTGATACAAAAGGAATTAATGTCTGGTGCGCGGCAGGCGAGGGTACATTTGGAACCCAGGAATTGATAAACCGTATTTCTGAAACAAAACTCAACGAAATAGTTACCCAAAGAAAGCTTATAGTCCCGCAGTTAGGAGCGGTCGGCGTAGCGGCCCATATAATAAAGGAAGAGACAGGGTTCAATGTGGTGTATGGGCCGGTCCGGGCTAAGGATATTCCAGAATTTTTGAAAGCCGGTATGAGAGCCACCCCTGAAATGCGCAGGGTGAATTTTACTTTTGTGGACCGGTCTAAATTAGTAGCGGCTGAATTTGCCATGGGTTTTAAATATCTTTTTATCGTTTCAGTTATACTCATAGCTTTTGCTCAATATAATTTATGCGCGAATATTCTGCTTGCGTATTTTGGCGGCACTGTATTGGGCCCTTTACTTTTACCATGGCTTCCCGGCAGGGCGTTTTCATTGAAGGGTGTATCTGCGGGGTTGATAACTTTTTTAATAGCGTATTTTTTTGGGTTTGCCGGTAAAAATATATTAAGTATTGCAGGTTCGCTTTTTTTGATGACAGCGCTGGCTTCATTTATGCTGATGAATTTTACAGGAGCTTCCACCTATACTTCGTTTTCAGGGGTAAAAAAAGAGATGAAGGCTGCGGTGCCGCTGCAAGCGGGAGCGTTGGTGGTGGGGCTGGTAATAATAGTAGTTAAAATATTTATTAGGAGCTAAAAATGAAACACAATTACCTTAAAAATGTCACAACATTAAAACTGGATGCAGAGAAATGCAACGGGTGCGCAAAATGCATTGAAGTTTGCCCTCATGAAGTATTTGAAATGAAAAACAAAAAGTCCTTCATAAAAGATAAAGATGCCTGTATGGAATGCGGCGCTTGCGCGAAAAACTGTCCTGAAAAAGCGTTGGAAGTAGATGCAGGCGTCGGCTGCGCCGCCGCAATTATTTTAGGCGCCCTTACCGGCGGCAAACCCACCTGCGGATGCGGTTCTGATTCCGGCTGCTGCGGCTAAGATAAAACATTTGATATAGATTTGACACGTAATTGACATATATCTGACAGGTTTGTTATAATATATTAACATGGGCATAAAAAGACTAACCTTAGCCTATTCGATATTACTAACCTCCGCCTTCCTTTTTTTATTTAATAACACTTCATACTCAGGCGTCTCCCTTGACCCGCTGTTTTATTGGAACATGAATACGTTCCCCGCAAATAATGCATTTATATCACCACAGATAGGAGTTAGCACAATTACTTGCCGGGATTCCAGCGGTCATTTCGCAAGCACTACTGGTTATACGGGCAATGGAGTTATGCTTACTACTGGTTGGTCATCAGAAGAATTTAGTATATCAAGCGCCAACATTAATATGGATAAGGGAGTTATTGAATGCTGGAGCACATCGAGCGGCCATGGCCTTTTTTATTCGAGCGGCCCATCCACAACTAACGCTTATACTTTTGTTGGCAGTAATCCTCCTTATCCTTTGGAATTTTTTATTGACGGCGCGCATGTTCAGACCGATGCTCAAACTAACTGGTTTACAAAACCGTTTGGCAGTTGGTATAACTATAGATTTGTTTGGGATAGATTAGCGGGAGTACTAGAAATATGGGTAGATGGGGTTAAAAGGTCAAGCAATATTACAGGCACATGGGCACCAGCTACCATTGATCGTTTCACCATAATGGGGAAGGTTGGAAGAACATATGGATTTTCTACCGGAAGAGCTTTAGATGAATTTTATATATCTTACATAACCAGCGCGCCGGTAAATGTGCGCGATTATACAGCGGTTCCCGGCACAAATCCCGGAACGGTCAATTTAACCTGGACAACCCCCGGCGATGATGGTACCGGAAATGACCTTATTGCGGGCAGCCGGTTTGCAATACAATATAATACGGTTGAAGCAACAGCCTGGTCATACAGCAGCGCAAACTTAGTTTTAAGCACAGCGGTAACAGCCGGCATAACAGCAAATTATACAATTACCGGTTTAACAAGAGGTACTACTTACTTTTTTAGAATTTGGACAGCTGATGAAATGGGCAATTGGTCCACGATATGCGAGCCCGGAGCTACTACCTACGCTCAAAATGATGTTCTGGTCCCTAACCCTATAACGGATTTAACAGCAACTTCAGGAACCAACAGCGGTGAAATAAATTTAAGCTGGACTAGTACCGGCGACGATGGAGATAGCGGAGCTTTTGATACCGGGTCAGTGTTTAATCTTATGGTTTCCAGCTGGGTAAATACATCAAACATAGCGGCATTTTACGCAAGCACCAGAAGTGTAAGCATATACAGCCCTGTGCCTACGCCAAGTACAGCGAAGACGGTAATCAACATCACCGTTACAGGCCTATCAGCCGGTACTTCATACTGGTTTGCAATAAGGACGGTGGATGAACAGCCGAACATATCATTATTAAGTAACGGCGCCACAGGTTTTGCGACAATGGACAACACGCCTCCTTCGGCAATAACTGATTTGACAGGCTTGCAGGGCTCTGCCGAAAATACAATAACATTGAGTTGGACATCACCGGGTGACGATGGTTTATTAAATGATTTTGCCGGCGGAGGAAGTTTTGATATCAGGTTTACCAGCGGGGCGATAGGAAGTATCGGGGATACAAACTCGCCGGCCCGCACCAACGCGAATTTCAATTCAGCTATTTCAATATCCAGTTTCAGCCCGATCCCTATACCTGGCACTGCGTTTATAAGGCGCACAATGACCTTGACCGGCTTACAGCCTGGTGTAACCTATTATTTTGCAATGAAGACAAAAGATGAAGTCTTAAATCCTTCGGGCTTATCCAACGGGTGCACGGTCTGGGCCATGACTGATATAGTTTCGCCGTCAAGCGTAACACTAACATCAGCAGGCATATTTACCAGCAGCATAACATTAAGGTGGAACAGTCCCGGAGACAATGGCACTACCGGCAACATAACAAACGGATTTTTCTGGGTAAAGTACACAACATATACGGATGTAATTGACGATGCAAGTTTCGTGTCAGCCAATTATCAAGTTGTACTTCCTACAAGTTCAGCATATAACCAACAGCATACCTATGCCTTAACCGGCCTTTTATCTGACCTTACCTATTATATAGCGTTCAAAACTGCTGATGAATCAGTAAACTGGAGCCCGATAAGTTCTCAACTGGTTGCTAAAACATTGGACACCACCACGCCCAATTCCATAACAACATTAAGCGCTCTGCCAGGAGATAATGAAGGCGAAATAAAATTAACGTGGAGCGCGCCCGGAGATGATGGGACCAACAACGCGTTGTATTTGGGTTCAAATTACTATATTCAGGTTTCATCAGAAGCTTCCGTTTCCTGGGCCATCGGCAACGCGCAAGTTGTGATGTCAACCGATAGTGTAATTCCTAACACTAAGGAAACTTTTGTGCTTACAGGTTTAACTCCGGGAACAACCCATTTCTTCAGAATCTGGACGCGGGACGAATGGCAGAACCAATCAGGAATCAGCAACAGCGCCACAACTTATGTGCAGATAGATATTGTTCCTCCGGCAGCGGTAACTGACCTTTCCGGGTATCAGACGTTCCAGACCCAGATAACCTTAAACTGGACTGCAACCGGCGATGACGGATACAGCGGCAGTTTTTCAACCGGTGCCGCTTTTGATATAAGATTTTCATCTACTGCCGGGCAATCGCCCTCGGTAAGCACAACAACGTTTGCCGCCGCTCAATCAGTAAATTCATATTGCGCAATACCTTTAGCCACAACAACGCAGTGGCAATATTCCACGAATTTAACAGGTTTGGAGATAGGCGCAACATATTATTTTTCAATAAAGACCCGGGATGAACGGGGCAACATTTCGTTATTATCCAACGGGTGCACGGTTTGGTCATACGGTGACACCACGGCACCCGGCGCGGTAACCGACCTTGCGGCAGCCCCAGGGGCAACGCAGGAAGGCACAATAAACTTAAGCTGGACCTCCACAGGCAATGATGGTTACACAAAAGATTTTCCCGGCGGATGCGCGTTTGACATAAAATATTCAACAATAAATTCGTTATCTCCGGCGCTAAACGACACAAATTTCACCAATGCAAGAAGCCTTATGGATTTTTATAATCCAATTCCGTCACCCGGCACTGCTACAACGAAATATGCGCTGACGCTTACGGGTTTACGGGGCGGTGTAACTTACTATTTTGCAATAAAGACGCAGGACGAAGCTTCCAATCCTTCTGCTTTGTCAAAGGGCGCTACCAGCTGGGCTCAGCTTGACGTAACATTTCCGTCGGATATAACAGACCTCAGTTACAGCAGTTTAGGAAATACTTATATAGAACTTGTATGGACCGCGCCGGGAGACAATGGCACTGAAGGCACAACTGCCTCTTATATTATTAAATACAGCACAAATGAAATAACGGCGCTTAACTTCAATTCTACAAATGACCCCGCGGAAACCGAACCGGCGCCTTCGGCCGTAAATACCCGGCAGTCACTGACAATAAGCGGATTGCAGGAAAAAACCACATATTGGTTTGCGATAAAGGCGTTTGACGAGCAGGGGAACTATACACAGCTTTACAGCACATACGTGCTTAACATAAGAACCCAGGATTTTACAAAGCCTTTTATTGTATCCGCCTGGCCGGCAGATAAATCAATAGGTGTGAGTTTGTCAACCAAACCTTATATTACAATGAGCGAAGAAATTAATGTAAACTTTATAGACGCATACATAACCATGGAAGCTGTAAAAGACAATCTGGGGAATACTGTTTCAGTACCCGTTTCAATGGATCCCGCCGTGTGGTACAATGCGGATAAAAAAATAGAACTCAGCCCGCAGGCCTCGTTGAGCGGTAATTACACTTATAAAGTAACCATCAGCACGGGAATCAGGGATAAGTCCAGCCTGCGCATGGCCATGCCCTACTACGAATACACATTTTCCACGGTACTTAGCAAAGCGGACGCTAACGTAATATACAGCCCCGACAACCGCGTGAAACTTAACATAGCCGCCAACATACTTACTGCTGACGGTTACATTTTAATCAGCACGGACGCCCTGCATAATCCTATGCATGTAACGCCTTCTGTAATAACAACCGCCAACAACAAGATATTAAGCGGGGAAGACAAATACGCTAACGTAGTTGAAGATACAATAATAGAAGTTGCGATGTACGACACAAACCAGGTCCTGCAGAACCCTGTGTTTACATCGGGAGTAACGCTGACCATTCCATATCGGGACGCAAACAGCGACGGAATAGTAGACGGCACGCCTGTCCCCATGAAAGAGAGCACGTTATATCCGTACTATTTGAATGAAAGCGGCGCTCTTTGGGAGAAACAGATCCGTAATGCCGGCGATATAGATACGGTAAACAACACATTATCGTTTAATGTCGGGCATTTCAGTGTTTATTGTTTAACCGGCGGCGAAGATACGGATTTATCAGACGCAATAGCGTTTCCCGTACCGTTTAAAGCCAGCCGCGGCGACACGGAGATAACCTTCAAATATTTAAGTTCTGTAGCAACTATAAAGGTATACAATTTGCTTGGCGAATTAGTCAAGACCATAGAAGAATCTGACGGTGACGGGACAGCCAGGTGGAATGCAACCAATGAGTCCGGCGGAAAATTAGGCAGCGGCTTATACTTTTATTATATTTCGAACCGTCACGAAACCAAGCAGGGTAAACTGCTGATAGTGAAATAAATGGACAACTCCCACTGTCCCTCTTTAGTAAAGAGGGAGGACAAGGAGTCCCCTCTTAACGGGTAGTATCCAGATTACCTGAAAGTTAAGAAGCAAAATCTGGGTTTTAAAAGAGGGGATTTAGGGGAGTTAATAAGAAAATGAACTTGAAAAAAATATTAATCCTCATTTCTGTTTGTTACTTGTCCGGTTCTGTGTATGCCGGCACAACCTCCAACAGTACCAGCGGGTTAGCCTTTTTAAGGATTCCTGTAGGCCCGAGGGCGGTAGCGTTGGGCGGCGCCTATGCAGGATTAAGCGATGACGGCCTGGCGGTAAACTATAACCCCAGCGGGTTGATTCAGATGAAGAATAAGGAAGTTAATTTTACTTACAATAAATATTTTCAGGAAACCGCTTACCAGTACTTAGGGTACGTACAACCCATCTGGCGGTTAGACCGGGTATATTATATAGGTGTAAGCGTAAATAACTTAAGCAACAGCGACATACAAGGAAGGGATGGTTTTGGAACACCTACCAGGAAACTCACCTTTGGCGACCAGATGTTGTCATTTACGTATGCGCAATCTTTGTTTTCGCAGGTAAACGCAGGAATAAACCTTAAATACATAACAGAGACGATAGCTGACGAGAAGGCGGTCGGGTACGCGGCGGATTTAGGATTCATGTACACACCTGAGCATATGCAGAACTTAAATGTAGGATTATGCGCGCAAAACCTTGGCGGGGACATAACATTTGTAAAAGAAGCTGATAAAATGCCTCTGAACATAAAAGCCGGGTTAGGATTAAAGTTGTTGGATGGTGACATAGTGACAGTGCTTGATTACAATATGCCCAATGACAACGCAGGCAGTATCAGCGCCGGTTTTGAATACTGGATAATCCAGCAGTTAGCGCTTAGGATTGGGTATAAAAGCGGTGAAGAATTGAACAGCGGATTGAGATTTGGAATAGGGATCAACGCTGACCGTATAGGGTTTGATTATGCATTCGTACCTTATAATATTTTGGGAGATACGCATCAGATAGGCTTGAAGGTGAAATTTGGGGGAGTATTAAGCGAAGGGAAATCGTTGAAGAAGAGAATAAAGGAGCATCTTGAGAAAGGCGTGCGTTATTATTGGCAGGACGATTTAGTCAGCGCGCATAAAGAGTTCCGCAACATCCTTGATTTAGACCCGACCAATGAGGGCGCCAAGGATTATATAGGCAAAATCAAGCAGAGAATAAAAGAGGTAGACATATCCGACAAGATAAAGAGGCATTTAGAGCTCGGCAGGAACTATTATTACAAGAAAGACATAGTTAATGCCAAGGAAGAGTTTGAGAACATCCGGTTATTGGATCCGGAAAACGAAGAAAGCCGCAGGTACTTAGACAAGATAGACAACCGGTTAGAAGAGAGCAAGAAACTGCAGATAGAGATGATAATGTTGGACGGCAAGAAATTGCTTGAGAGCAAACAATATGAGAAAGCGGCGAAAGAATGCGAGAAGATCTTGGCTCTTGATTCCGGCAACGGGGATGCAAAACAGTATTACAGTATTTGTAATTTAGAGATTCAGAAGAAGAAAGAGAATGAGACGCAGAAAGAGAAAGAGCGGTTATTTGCGGCCGCTACGAACAAGAACACCAGGGGGCAGTTAAGAGAAGCCAAGAAAGATTTAGAGAATGCTTTAAGAATAGACCCGATGTTTGAGAAAGCGCAGGAGTTGTTAACGGAAGTAAACCGCAAGATAGAAGCGATGGGCCTGAACAAGAAAGACGAGTCCAAGAGATTATATAACCAGGGTTTGGAAGAATACAATAAAGGCAACACGCGTAAAGCAATCCAGATATGGGAAGAGGCGGTAAGCCTGAATCCCGACAATCTCAATGCGGTGCGTGCCCTTGAAAGAGCAAAAAAGCAATAAGCCAATCTCTCCGTTAGTTCGCGGAGAATATGGAAATGACGACTATATATATAAATATGATGATAACTCGCCTTTAGATCAATTCGCTTCAATTCCTCCGAAAATATTAGAAATAGAAATAATAACCATAAGAGGCAACTGGCTTCTTAAAACCATTGAAGAAAACAATAAATATTACGCTTTCAAGGTTATTTTGAAAGGTTCAACTAAAATAAAGTTTAAAAATAAAAATTATCTGGGAACTCCGGGTGATATCTTTCTTGCTAAACCGCACGTCATATCATACAGAAAAACAGCATCGCCAAAAGAAGATTATGTCGAAATGGCATTCATAATTGATTTTGGGGATGAAAGTTTTCATCACAAAAAAATAAAAGAAAAATGGAACCCCCTCTGTTTTTTCCCGAAAGAATCCAACCAGCCAGTAAAAAGAATTCTTGAACTTATTAAGCAAGAATTCCAAAAAGAAAAAAAATAAACTTTCTACTGGTTAAAAACTATTTGTTTGAATTATTATCAATAGTTTCAAACTGGGAGGAAAACAACAAACCGATAGGTACCGTAATTTCGCATTATTTGGAGTTGTCCAACCGAGCGAAAATGTATCTTGAGGAAAATATGGCAAATAAAATATGTACAAATAATTTAGCAAAAGAACTCCATATCAGCCCTTCACGCTTTGCTCATATTTTTAAAGAAATAAACGGATGCTCCGCAACAAACTATTTAACTGAAATGCGCCTTAGCCAGGCGAAAAGAATATTGAAAGCCAGTGATAAAAACATTTCTGAAATTGCATATCAGGTAGGATTTCCTGATGAGCATTATTTCAGCAGAGTATTTAAGAAAAAAGAAAAGTGTACACCTACGCAATATAGGCAAAAACCCATCAAATAGCAAGATTGTCCACCAAAATAGCAAATCTAACTAAAGACTTTTTTGATCCAACAGTATATACTTATAATAGAAGAAAATAAAAACCAATCGCATAGAATTTTCAAAAAAATCGGGCATCCTGCCAGGAAGTATGAGGGGAAGAGGTAATGAAAGCAAGCCATTTGCGTAAAATTATTTTGATTAACGGAGTATTTTTTATTTTTCTGATGTTGCCTGTCTTGGCGGAAGGGGCTACCAGGCTTTATAAAACAGTCAAACCTGGAGGCCAGGGTGGAGATTATACTACGCTTGAAGACTGCCTGCACGCCAATGAGAAAAATCTGGTTACAGCGGATCAATATCTTGATATTGAAATAGACGGTGACTGGTCCGTAAATATGGATACAAAAGCGGTTGTGGTACATATTTACACTACGGACAAAATCGGGCATTATATAAATATATACACTACTCCTGCTGCCAGGCATAAAGGTGTTTACAGCACAAACTATTATGTATTAAACAGCAGCATGTCAAGCTTCAACTTTGTCGATAATAAAGGGGATATCAGGATTGACGGATTACAGTTTTTAGCTGATTCGACTGGTGATAAGAGGCACCCCTTATCAATCAGCGGTTACCATTTCGGAGCTAATATAAGCATAAGCAACTGTATAATTAAATCCACAGGGAATGACAAAACCTACGGTGTATATCTTAATGACGGCAATGGTAAAGATTTTAATGTATTTTTTTGGAACAATATATTGTACGGGTTCAATAACGTGACCGATAATGCTGCTGTATATCAAACTCGGGGGACTGTATATTCTTACAATAATACATTTTATGGCAACACTACCGGCTACACTCTTATCGCAGGAACAGCCACTATGAAAAACAATATTTTCAATGATAACACGTTTGATATAAGTCCAACCAGTATTAGTCCTTCATCTTCTTCTGTTAGCAACATTTTCAACGACACTCCCGGCGCAACTCATTGTTTCGGTATCCTTGCTGATACCGGCATAACCGACGGTTCCGCCGCAAATGAACTCATTCAATCAGGCCAGAATTTTCTCACTACGGTAAAAGCAGGTATGGTGGTAAAAAATACGACAGACAATACTTATTCCTATGTAACAGCGGTAAACAGCGATACACAGCTCACTCTTAACAATGACATAATGGCCAGCGGTGAAGCGTTTATTATCTATACAAATATGTATGGTAATGTAACTTTTTCCGATGAAACCGCAGGGAACGAAAATTTGCATTTACAGTCAAGCGATACGGCAGCTAAAGATAATGGCATTAACCTCTATTCCGATACAAAAATAGCCGTAACCACTGATATAGACGGCGACGCAAGGCCTAACTCTTCTACGCTATTTGATATCGGGGCGGATGAAAGGATTG
>Ga0156457_1027_pt1 | contig 13831 bp, 15 predicted proteins | sample RifOxyA2_FD_111904 | JGI IMG/M metagenome (GOLD analysis project Ga0156457, IMG submission 111904) | Elusimicrobia bacterium RIFOXYA2_FULL_40_6 | reverse complement strand
GCATAGCCATGAAAGCAAGCATTATAGAACCGGATAATGCGGTAAGCCCGGTAGATAAATGAAAAGTTTTTTTAACAAAAGGCACAAGCGTGACCATTCCTACAAAGCCAATTACTACACTGGGAATTGCGGCAAGAAGCTCAACACCTGTTTTTAAAATATCTTTAAGCTTTGGATTGACTACTTCAGCTATATAAAATGCGCAGGCAACACCGAGAGGAATGGAAATAATCATAGCCCCGATAGTTACCAGCAGCGAACCCAGGATAAGCGGCAGCATGCCGAATTGTTCAGGGGTTGAAAGCGGGTACCAGTTGGTGCCTGTTAAAAAATCTTTAAGCGGAACGTATTTGAAAAATAGTATTCCTTCTTTAACAAGAAACACGAAAATCAATACGACAAATATTATCGATAAACTTCCGCTTAAAAAAATCGCTTTTTCAATAATGAATTCTTTGATTTTTTTAAAATCCATGGACTATTTTACCGGGACGAAATCAAGCTTTTTAACTATTTCCTGCCCTTTTGGAGATAAAGTGAAATCTACAAATTTAGTAACACCTTCAGAGGCATCCTTTTTTGTACAAAGATAAAGCGGCCTTGAAATTGGATAAGTGTTTTTTTGTACAGTTTCAATAGAAGGTAAAATGTAAGGCATACCTGGGCCTTTTGAAACTGCAATCAGTTTTTGTTTCGGGCTGATATAACCCATTCCATAATAACCTATTGTATCGGCGTTCTGGGCGACTTCGTCGGCAATGGCCTGTGAAGAAGGCAGTAAAAGCGCGCCGGGATCGAATTCCTCGCTTGCTTTTGGGTTGCCTTTCCTTAATATATGCTCTTTAAAAAATACATGGGTGCCGGAATTAATTTCTCTTGAAAGAAGGACAATTTTTGTGTCTTTGCCGCCAACTTCTTTCCAGTTTTTTACTTTTCCCGTAAAGATGTCTCTTAACTGGTCAATTGTGAGCTTGCCTACCGGGTTATTCGGGTTTACGACAACAGCTATGCCGTCCAAACTGACCGTAATTTCTTTTTCTTCAAGCCCGTTTCTTTTTGCCAGTTCTATTTCTTTTGGTTCCATTTGGCGCGATGCGGCTACTATGTCGCAGCTGCCGCTAATAAAGGAAGCGATACCTGTTCCTGTGCCGCCGCCGGTTACGGACATGTTTGCGTCCGGGTTTTCTTTGGTAAATTCTTCGGACCACGCCTGGACCAAGTTGACCATTGTATCCGACCCTTTAATCTGAAGCGAATCGCCTGACCTTTTCCCGCAGCCTGCGGCCAGCGATAATGCTAAAATACAACCTGACAGATAAAAAAAGTATTTTCTCATTGATGTAACCTCCATTTTTGAATTTCCTCGGTTACATTATGCAATATTGCTATTAAGGGAGTATAAAGTGATTGTTAAGATTGTGTTAAGGAAGATTTGTACTAAAACTGGTAAACCAGCAAGGATCTACGGCAGTTCCCTGGAGGTAAATCCCAAAATGCAGGTGAGGTGCGGTTGATAATCCGGTGTTTCCGACTTTGGCTATTATTTCATTTCTTTTTACAACATCGTCTTTTTTCTTAAAAAGTTTTTGCAGGTGAAAATAACAGCTGACTACACCCTGCCCGTGGTCGATTATAAGCAAATTGCCGTATGTGGTGAAATTATTTTCGCTTAAAACCACTATCCCATCGTTTGAAGCGCGGATATTTGTCCCTCTTTTTGCCCCCAAGTCTATCCCCTTATGAAAATAGCAATAATCACCTCCTACCCTTTTTTGGGCAAAGTTAGGCGCAGATTTTGATTTTACCGGGATAATAAATGAATTTTGGAACAGCCTGGTTCTGGTTTTTGAGTCTATTGCCCGGAGAACCGCTTCCTGCTGGCCATCAGTTTGAGGCTGAGAGCTATCAGAGAGTTCGGCATCGCGGATCTTCTCATAAGCACGCCCCATGCTGACCGTGTTTATTTTCCTATTTCTGACAATGATTGGGACTTTTATTTCTTCAAGGGTAATAAAAAGCAATTTTTTTCTGACAGTAATTTCTACCGGCCCGCTGTCTTCAATTTCTACCGGAAGAAGCAGCTGCCATATGCCTTTTTGGGTATTATAAAGAGGATATGCTTTGTTTTTATATATGACGTTAAAAGTACGGTTAGAATTATCTTTGACGGTTAAAAGAAATCCTTCGCCGCCCTTAGGTGTGTCAGGATAAACGGCTACTTCAAATGCAGGGCAAACCGACGGGAGAACCGTAAGCAAAAAAAGCAGAGAAATCATTCCGGGCAACTTCATGGGAATATTATACAAAATTATAGTATGGGTACTCTTGATTTTAATGCCATGCTAGGAGGTTTAGGGGAAGTACTTGATAGTATTGAAAGATTTGAGTGAGTTCTTTTAAAGAGCAGTTATTTAAAGTTTTATTAAATATTTTCTGGGGCCGAATTCAACCAGTTGGCCGGTTCTTATCCATTCCTGTTTGCGCCTGTAATCCATCTCCCTAAGCGCTCTTCTTTCTTCCGGACCGCAAAATACTTTTCTTTTTTCTCTTTTACCCATTCGTCAAAGTTTATTTTTCTCATTTTCTAATTCCTAACCAGCTGTCTATTTCTGGTTTAGTAAAACGATATTACCCGCCTTGTTTTTTCCATGATTAGTATTTTACCTCCAGGCTTGTGTAAATGTATGTTTGATTATTTAGCGCAGTATTTTCAAAAGTCATCAATTGCGCGCTTAAACCCAACTGAACTCCTTCGGAAATTGTTGAAGATACACCAGCGATTATCCTGTTATAAGAATCATTTGCTGCATCTGTATTTGGATCACATGAATCAATTCGGGCAATAAGCGCAAGGTTTGAAAGAATGCTGTAACTTCCGAATAAACTGAATCCGCTTTTATTTACAGCCGCATCTTTAGCGGCAAGATAGTAAGCCATTGCGGAAAGTTTACTTTGTTCAAAACTTAAGCCGGCAATGGTGCGGTTGCGGTCAAGGCCAAACACTGTTTCTTTGCCAATATTTTCAAATGCGTGTAATTTTACACCGTTAATAACTTCATAGCTTACTCTTGCAGCCAAATCTTTATCTGAAGATACTTCGGCAGTTTTATACCCTTCGCCGTTTGAGAGCGCTAAATCATAATCAACGGATTTATTTGCAAGTTTTCCGGCAAAACCAATACCTATATCAGCGGCATTTAAAATAGCGTTAATGTCCGTGAATGTCTTTGCTATAAATCGGTTTTTCCAGATTCCTTCCTCATAACCGATCCAGGGCATTGGGATAACTCCGGCCCTGATATTTGAATTACAGCAGGCATCGTTGAATTCAATATAAGCATTCTTTATGAAAAGCTGGTTGACCGGCTGATTGCCTTCAAGGGTGGCTTTCATTTTAGTTTTTTCTGAAAGTGTCCTGGTTGAGGTAAGATAAAGACGGGTCAGTTCAAAACAACTTATGTTTGCCGGAGCGGCGTCTTTGGTTAAATTGTTGAAGTAGTCGGCATAGATTACTCCGCCGATTTCGGTTTTGGGTTTTTCTTCCTGCGCGCTGACCGTTGAACCTAACAAAACCAGACTTGCAAAACTTAAAACTAATAATTTCCTTCTCACAAAATACCTCCTATGCCGCAATTATTTTCTTCCTACGGTTACATTATGCAATATTGCCGTTAAGGGGGTATAAAGCGATTGTTAAGATTGGGTTAAGGGTTTACGGGAGCCTGGTTCAGAAATTATATTTAAGCTAGCCTAGTTTTTCCTCAAAGAATTCTCTGTGCCAGTTGAGCTGTGTCCCCGCCGCCTGAAGCGAAGAAAGCAGTAATGCCTCCGAAATTTCAGCCTTTGTTGCACCGGCTTCCAATGCTTCCTCAATATGAATTTCTGTACAATGGGTACACCTGAAAACCGAAGCAACTGCAAGCCTGATAAGCTCCTTGGTTTTCTTGTCCAGTATTGTATCCTCTCGATCTGCAACATTTGAAAAATGCCTGTACGCCGCTCCGATAGGGGACTTGCCTACGTACCAAAATTTGTCTTCTGCCATTTTAATTACCTCCTTTTATTAGTCTTAAATGATTATAATAGCTAATTCCGAAAATAATAATAGTTTTATTCCTGTTTTTGTTGACTTTTAGACAAAGGTTTAATTATGGAAATATTCTATTGCTTTTTATATTTGCCCTTGTTATACTGAGTGTATAATAAGGAGATTAACCCATGAATACAGAAAACGAGCACAAAGATCCCGTTTGCGGGATGACGGTGGGAAATGATTCCGAACACCATTATAATTTTAAAGGAAAAGAATATTATTTCTGCTGCGAGCACTGCCTTAAAAAATTCAAAAAACACCCTGAACAATACCTGGACAAAAAACCCTCTCATCCTGAAGCGCATGACGACTCAGCAATCTATACATGCCCCATGCATCCTGAAATCCGGCAACAGGGCCCCGGCACCTGCCCAAAGTGCGGTATGGCATTGGAGCCGGTTACATTCAAGCTGGAAGAAAAAAATGAAGAGCTCATTGACATGAGCCGCCGCTTTTGGGTTTGCACCGTTCTGGCGTTGCCGGTTTTTTTTCTTGCAATGATCGGCGATATGATGCCTGTCTGGATACCGAACTGGCTTTCCATGCGGGCAATTCAATGGATAGAATTTGTTTTGGCAACACCCGTCGTTTTATGGGGCGGTTGGCCGTTTTTTGTCCGCGGCTGGCAATCTGTACGAACATGGAACCTTAACATGTTTACCTTAATTGGATTAGGTGTCTCTGTGGCCTGGATATACAGCGTAGCGGGATTATTATTCCCGCAAATTTTTCCTCCCGTAATGCGCAAAGAAAACGGATTGATAAGCGTTTACTTTGAAGCATCGGCTGTAATCACAGTCCTGGTTCTTCTGGGGCAGGTGCTGGAATTGCGGGCCCGCTCACAAACTAATACCGCTATTAAACTGCTGCTGGGCTTAGCCCCGAATACGGCGCGTATCGTGCGAAGCAATGGAGCGGAAGAGGATATTCCGTTGGAACATGTTCAGTCCGGCGACACACTACGTATCCGTCCCGGAGAAAAGATTCCGGTAGACGGCATAGTTATTGAAGGCGAAAGTAATGTGGATGAATCCATGGTGACAGGCGAACCTATCCCCGTAGAAAAGTTCGCAGATGAAAAACTTATCGGTGCTACGGTGAATGGAATGGGCAGTTTATTAATGCGTGCCCAAAAAGTCGGCGCCGATACTTTGTTAGCGCATATTGTTGATATGGTATCCAAAGCGCAGCGCTCGCGTGCGCCGATTCAAAGATTAGCAGATGTTGTAGCAGGTTATTTTGTTCCAATTGTGGTTGGTGTTTCCGCGCTTACATTTATGGCGTGGTGGTTTTTGGGGCCTGAGCCGCGGCTGGCATATGCAGTTGTCAATGCTGTTGCTGTGCTTATCATCGCGTGTCCCTGCGCGCTGGGGCTTGCTACGCCCATTGCAATTATGGTCGGAACGGGGCGCGGCGCAATAGCCGGAATCTTAATAAAGAATGCCGAAGCCCTGGAAATTATGGAAAAAGTAAATACACTTGTCATAGATAAAACCGGCACTTTAACCGAAGGCAAACCAAAACTGGTATCACTGCAGGCAGAAAAAGGATTTAGTGAAAATGAAATATTGCGTTTAGCCGCCAGCCTTGAACGTGCCAGCGAACATCCCCTGGCGGAAGCTATTGTAGCCGGAGCAAAAGAAAAAGGAATTGAGTTGGTTAAGGTTGATAATTTCAAATCCGTTACAGGAAAAGGTGTAACCGGCGAAGTTGATGGATTCAAGGTAACAGCTGGTAATGTAAAACTTTTGGAAAGTTTGGGTATTAACACTAAAGATTTATCGCAGAAAATGGAAAAGCAGTGCATTGAAGGCAATGCTGTCATGCTGGTTGCTATCGATGGCAAAGCGGCGGGTTTGATTGGCGTAACTGACCCCATTAAAAACACAACAGCCGAAGCCATCCAGGATTTGCATGCCGAAGGCATCAAAATCGTAATGCTTACGGGCGACAACAATGCCACCGCAAAATCAGTTGCAGGAAAATTAGGAATTGATCAAGTGTACGCAGAAGTATTGCCTGAGCAAAAAGCAGAATTTATTAAACAGCTTCAAGCAAAGGGGTATATTGTCGCGATGGCGGGGGATGGAATCAATGATGCACCTGCATTGGCGCAGGCTAATGTAGGCATAGCCATGGGGACAGGTACAGACGTAGCAATAGAAAGCGCCGGGGTCACTTTAGTTAAAGGCGATTTACGCGGAGTTGTAAGGGCCAGGCGGTTAAGCCGTGCCGTTATGCGCAATATCAGGCAGAATTTATTTTTTGCTTTTATTTATAATACGGCAGGTGTTCCGATTGCCGCGGGAGTGTTGTATCCATTTTTCGGCCTATTGTTATCGCCGATGATCGCCGCTGCGGCAATGAGTTTCAGTTCGGTTTCCGTGATCAGTAATTCGCTCAGGTTAAGGCATGTGAAATTATGAAATGCATGCGGAGTTTTTGCTCGTTAGTTTTCTTCCAGTTTGTAGCCGATGCCGCGGATATTTTTTACTAACTTGCCTGCTTTGCCTAATTTCTCACGGAGATTATTTATATGAACATCAATAGTCCGGTCTAAAACAGCTTTTTCCTGTCCCCATAAAGCGTCAAGAAGCTTCTCCCGGGAATACACAAACCCTTTTTTTGAAGAAAGAATTTCAAGAATCTTGAATTCTGTGGTAGTTAAATCAATTTTTTTGCCTTCTACCAGCACTTCGTATTTGTCCAGGTCAATTACAAGTATATTGCCGATTTCCCTCGTTTTTGTTTTAGACCTGGTTTCATTTCTTCTGAGAACGGCTTTTATGCGCGCCATAAGTTCCCTGGGAGAAAACGGTTTGGTCACATAGTCATCGGCACCCAATTCCAGGCCCAGCACTTTATCAAATTCCTCGCTTTTTGCGGTGAGCATTATTATTGGGATTGAAGAATACTTATCCTGGGATTTCATCGTCTTACATATTTCGTAGCCGTCCATGCCGGGCAGCATAATATCAAGAATAACAAGATCCGGAATTTGTTTCTCAATGAATTTGAGGAAGCTTTTGGTTTCGCTAAAACCCTTTGCCTTATAACCGGCCTTTTCAACGTGAGTTGAAACTAATTCCAGAATATCGTCTTCATCATCTACAATAACTATTAATTTACTACCGTTTTTTATCATTCTTCGATTCTATTAAAATATTAACTAAATTACAATCTAAATTATCCCTGATGTTCTTTTATGAATTGCTCTACTGCGGATTTTATTTGGTCGCGGACAATGCGGGTTTTTTGAAGCTTTTCTTCATAAGTGCCTTCAAAAGATGACGGATCTTCAAAACTCCAGTGGATAGTTTTAGATAACAATCCCGGAAATATAGGACAAGCCTGCCCTGCAGCTTCATCACATACGGTTACCACATATTCATACTTCTTTCCCTGCTTATAAAAATCAAACACGCTTTTTGTTTTGTTGTTGGAAATATCAAATCCCGCTTCCTTCATTACTTCAATAACCAGCGGGTTAAGCGTGCCCGGTTCCAAGCCTGCGCTTTCAGCAATAAATCTATCCCCTGCTAAATGGTTTAAATACGTTTCAGCTATCTGGCTGCGCGCGCTGTTGTGAATACAAACGAATAATACTTTAATTTTTTCCATTTCTGCTCCTTTTGGGTATTTCCCTTTTATTCCGGTAATGTATGATGTTTTATTATAGCACCTTTTGTGAGGTAGATAACATCTTCGCAGATATTTGTTGATAAATCCGCCACCCGTTCTAGATTGCGCGAAATTCTGATAATATTCATGCAATTTTCAATAATGGAGGGGTCTTCAGACATCAGTTCTATGAGGTCGACAAGAATTTTATGATTGAGGTCATCCACTACATTATCTCTTTCACAAACCGTTTTTGCCAATTCAGGGTCCTCGTTCACAAAGGATTTTATGCTATCGTTAAACATTTGTATGGTTGTCTCAGCCATTTTGGGCAGATCTATCAGGGGTTTCACAAGCGACCTCTCTATAAGAAATAAAGCGCTCTGGGAGATGTTTACAGCGTGGTCGCCGATTCTTTCAAAATCGTTGTTCATCTTTAGCGCCATGAGGATAATACGCAAGTCTTTGCCTTTTGGAGCATACTGCGCCATTAAGTTGGTGCAAAGTTCGTCAATTTCGATTTCCAAATGATTGGCCTTAGGTTCGTCCTGTTCTATTACCTCAGTTAAAATGGATTTATCTTTTTTTACGAGGCCCTTAATGCTTTTCCCGATCATTTTTTCAACAAGCCAGGCAAACCCGACTATTTCTTTTTTAAGTTCAACAATTTTTTCTGCTAGCGTAAAAGCCTCCTTAAGCCCCGAAACCAATAAGGTAGCGGTTTCGGGGTTTCGTCCAACTCAACCGAATTTGCCGGTTATATATTCTTCAGTCCGGTTATCTTTCGGCACAGTAAATATTTTTTCCGTATGCCCGAACTCAACAAGCTCCCCAAGATACATAAACGCCGTGTAATCCGATACCCGCCCTGCCTGCTGCATATTGTGGGTAACTATTGCGATCGTATAATCTTTTTTCAATTCCTGGATCAATTCTTCTATTTTCTTTGTAGAGATCGGGTCCAGGCTCGCGCAAGGTTCATCAAAAAGCAGAACTTCCGGTTCCACAGCCAGGCAGCGGGCAATACAGAGCCTCTGCTGCTGGCCGCCGGAAAGACATAATGCGCTTTCATGAAGACGGTTCATTACTTCATTCCATAAAGCTGCTTTTTTAAGAGAATCAATAACCCGTTGTTCTATAAGCTGCTTATTTTTTTCTCCGTTTATCTTTAACCCGTAGCTGATATTTTCAAATATAGTTTTTGGAAAAGGGTTAGGTTTCTGAAAAACCATCCCCACACGCCTTCTTATATCTACAACATCAATACCCTGGCTGTTTATGTCTTCGCCGTCAAGCATAATCTTGCCGGTTAATTTTGACTGGGCTACAAGGTCGTTCATGCGGTTGAGCAGCCTGATAAACGTGGATTTACCGCAACCGGACGGGCCGATAATAGCCGTGACTTTATTTTTGAATATATTCAGGTTTATATCTTTCAGGGCGTGCGTGTTGCCATAAAAAAAGTTTACGTTTTCAGCTTGAATTCTTACAATTTTAATGTAATCAGTGTCCATTTTTCCTCTCTAGTGGGTAACCCTTACTCTCTGCCGCTGCCTTAAATAAATTGCCGTAACGGATATAGATAAAACAAGCACTAAAAGAACCAGGGAACAGCCGTAAGCAATAGCTGTTTGCTGTTCGGGATGAGTGCCTTCGGTCATAAGAGCATATATATGATAAGGTAAAGCCATTACTTCAGACATTATTGAATTGGGGTACCCCTTTGAATAAAATGTCGCAGCTGTAAAAAGTATAGGTGCTGTTTCCCCGGCTGCCCTTCCTATGCCCAAAATAACGCCTGTCAGAATACCTGACATCGCGGTCGGCAGGACAATATTTTTTATTGTCTGCCAGCGCGTTGCCCCCAAAGCAAAGGATGCTTCCCTTACGGATTGAGGCACGGCGAGCAGGGCTTCATTGGCAGCGGATATAATTCCGGGCAGTATGAGGATCCCCAGGGTGAGGCTTCCTGAAAGGATCGATACCCCGAAACCAAAATATTTTACGAATACTGCCAAACCGAAAAGCCCGAAAACAATAGAAGGCACCCCGGCAAGATTGTTAATGCTTAAACGGATAATATTTACAATGAAACCTTTCGGGCTGTATTCGCACAGGTAAATAGCGCAGGCCAGTCCCAGAGGAAGCGAGAAAACTATTGAACCGATGATAAGATAAAACGTTCCCAGGATAGCCGGCGCTATACCGCCTTTTGTCATTGCGCTTCTGGGAACTTCTGTAAGGAATTCCCAGCTTATTACACCAACACCCCTGACAGTTATAAAGTAAAGAATACTGCCAAGGAAAAATAATGTAATTGCTATGCAGGAAGACAGTAACAAAAACCCCATAGCCTGAGTTAAACGTTTATTCATTGTGCCAACCCTAATTTCATGCGGTATTTTCTGCTGATCAATTCTGCAATAACATTAAATACTAATGTCACCAGAAAAAGTATCAGCCCTATGGCGAAAAGCGCGTGGTAATGGTTGCTGCCAACTACAGCTTCTCCCATTTCCGCGGCGATGGTAGATGTCATGGGCCTTATCGGTAAAAAAAATGATGTAGGAATTACTGCAGACCCGCCGGCAACCATAAGCACGGTCATGGTTTCGCCGGCAATCCTGCTCATTCCTAAAATAATCGAAGTGGAAATTCCCGAGCCTGCCGCCGGCAGGACTACCTGCATCAAAGTCTGCCATCGGTTAGCGCCTAAAGCCAGCGAAGCTTCCCTGTAACTTTTAGGAACATAGCTTAAAGCGTCTTCGGACAAACTGCAGATAGTGGGTATAGCCATTATTCCTAAAACCAGGCTTGCTGTAAAACCGCAAAGCCCTGTAGGTAGATCAAGTAATTTCTGAATGAACGGCGATATTATAACCATTCCAAAAAATCCGAAAACTATAGAAGGGATCCCTGAAAGTATTTCGATCACAGGTTTTAAAATACTCCTGACATTTTCACTGGCTAACTCGTGTATGAACAATGCGCTGCCCACGCCAAGCGGTACGCAGACAACCATGGCCCCTGCTGTTACCATTACGGAAGCGAGTATTATAGGAAGTATACCGAATTCCGGTGGCTCGTAAGTAGGGTACCATGATTGGCCGAATATAAAATTAAAGAATCCTGTTGTTTTGAAAATTGGGAGCCCTTCGGTAAATAAAACAACAATAATTCCCGCCAGGAAAACTAGTGAAGAGAAAGCCAGAATAGTGAAGATCCACCTGTATATTTTTTCACGCATTTTTTTTATTTCTTTTCCTTTAGTGCTACAAAACCAGCTTCATCTACCAGTTTCTGTCCGTCAGCGCTTAAAAGGAAATCAAAGAAATCCTTTACGTCGCCCTGGGGCGCGCCGTTGGTGTACATAAAAAGCGGCCTTGAATAAGGATATTTAGCTGTAAGAACGGTTGTTTTTGAAATGGTTACGCCTGCAACTGGCACTGCTTTAACTTTATCTGTAATGTAACCAAGGCCTACATAACCTATGCCATTGGGTGTTGCCCCTACGGTGTTTGCTACAGCCTGGTTTGAAGCCTGCATAAGCGCGTCTTTTCTTAATTTTGCGCCGCCTAAGGCAAGCGCTCCGAATGCTTCGTAAGTTCCGCTGGCGCTGTCGCGTGAAACCACAACAATTTTTTTATCTTCACCGCCGAGTTTTGACCAGTTGGAAATTTTGCCTGTGTAAATATCTTTTACCTGCTGCCTGGTAAAACTTTTTATTGGGTTTGACGGGTTTAATATAACAGCTATGCCGTCCATGGCTACTACATGCGCTTTTGGTTCCACGCCTCTGCCTACGGCTTTTTGGACTTCAGTGTCTTTCATGGCCCTGGACATATTTGCGATATCGCAGGATTTGTCTATTAAGGATGCAGCCCCTACTCCGGAACCGCCTCCTCTTACTGTAATATCTGCTTCAGGGTTCATTTTCATAAATTCTTCCGCGGCGATCTGCGCGATCGGAAGAACTGTAGTTGAACCTTCCATAACTATCTTTTTTCCTGCCGCTGATAATGTTCCTGAACTCATGACTAATCCAAGTACAACTGCTAATGCTATATTTTTTGTTTTCACTAAAGTTTCCTCCTAATTTTTTTTATCCAATTCAGAACTTCATAACTAGATCGACTTGTGTAAGAGTTTTCGGTGTTGTTGCAGTTTTACCGGTTATTTTATCCATGCTGTAATAATCTATGGATATAGATGTATTCGCGCTCAATCCGTATGTGAAGATGGCTTCATAACCCTGGCAGTTTGTAGCTCCGCCGTAGGAATCTGAATCCGGGAAAGTGTCAAGCCATGCATCTGTTTCAAGATATCTGGATAAAGCTTTTACCTGCCAATCACCTAAGTTTGCAACTTTTGCCGCGCCGAAATTGATGCCTGCGCAATAGCCGGTATTAGCTGTGTTTGAGCTTGGATTTGTTACATAGTCTCCGAACAAAGATACTGAATAACCCATTAAATCAAGAATATCGAATTGAATGCTTGGGTTCATCGCATTGTATTCGTTTCTTAATGCAACGGTTCCGGCTGTATTTGTTTTTGCGCTATTATCCAGCTTGCCGCCTTTTATAAATTGAGTATTGTACATGACAAAAGCGGTTTTTAGGCTGAGGTTTTCATTTAATGTAAGTTTAAAACCTGGCTGTACGGAGAATATACCGGGGTCATTTGAAGCGGCTATTTCATCCAGCACAAAATAGGAAGGAGTCACAAATAAACTTAAATTATTGCCTGCCTGAAAAGTAAGTGGTAATGAAATACCATCAGGGTTTAAATCCGTATCCCATAAAAGGTCTGTGGGCTGCCAGAGGGGGTTGCTGAATTTTCCTAATAGTATTTTATACTTACTGCTGGGTTCATACTGCAGGTAAGCATAATCTACCATTAATCCGCCTTTGCTCAGGGTGTCTCCAAAAGTATAATTTGTAGACCTGGATTCACCATCAACAATATCTATCTGTGATGAGGCCGGGTAAGCTGCCGGAAGAACTGCTGTCTTTCTGCCTCCTGTAGCTAAACCAAAACCTGCGTTAAAATTATCAACAATTCTTGTTGCCGCTCCGATCCTTAATCTAAGCCTCATTCTGTCGCGGTTTGCCGCATTTACTGCCTGATCTGTCTGGTAACGGATTCTTAAATCTCCTTTTAAGCTGATGTTTTGGGTCCAGGCGGGTGCGGTATCTGCCTTGCCTTTTGCAATATCCTTTTTCATTTCCTCCGTTGTTTCCGTCATAATGGTTTGCCCTTCACCGGCATCAAGAACACCTTTTTCTACAAGTTTGTTCACCAACAAATCAACTTCTCCTGCAAAAACAAATGAACTGCTGATAAACACTGCGCCTAAAACCAACAAACTCTTCTTAAACATTTTTTCCTCCTCCTTTTTTAGTTCCTGACATATTATACGGTTTTGGTTTTAAGCGGGTATAAGGTTTATATTAATTTTGTGTTAATTTTCATTTTTCTTAATGCTTTTTGTTTTATCTGTCGCACTCTTTCCCTTCTTAAGCCCAAGAGCAGCCCGATTTTATCAAGGGGTAATCTCTTTTCAAAGAAACATTTGAGGACACTCTTTTCGATTTTATCCAGATTATCAGGCAATTTTAGTTTTGTGGTTTCAGGAGGTTGTTCTTCAAGGGTATTATTGATAATTGAATCACTGAGTTCCAAAAAATTCTTTTTTGATTCTTTACTTACGAATTCACGGATTCTTTTGTTTATCCAGGGATAGGCGTAGGTGGTGAATTGAATTTTTCTTTCGGGGTTGAATTTCTTTTTTGCTTCAAGCAGGCCCAGGAGGCCTTCCTGCATAATGTCTTCAAAGGGTATTGCAGAATTGCGGTATTTCCCGGCAACACTTTTTACCAGAGCAATATATTGATTAATGAATGCGTCATTTTTCATCACGTCAATATTATACTGTTGGGGTGTTAAGCGGAAATAAGCAAAAGATTAAGGTTGTGTTAAGGGATTACTTTGAAATCTGCAGGAGCGTCTTCGTGAATAATATAGATGAAGCCCTCATTTATTCATCGTCCTCTTTCGTTGTGGCCGGGTTAATGTGCTGTTGGAATTCTATTTTGTAGATTTCAAGGATGGAAAGGA
>Ga0156457_1026_pt1 | contig 13969 bp, 15 predicted proteins | sample RifOxyA2_FD_111904 | JGI IMG/M metagenome (GOLD analysis project Ga0156457, IMG submission 111904) | Elusimicrobia bacterium RIFOXYA2_FULL_40_6 | reverse complement strand
GGACTTCGCTGAATTCCATACCGCGCCCTTTGAACACGCTGTTATATTGACCGGCAAACACGTCATTTACCATTCTGCCGGTGCGTATTTGTATCCTTTTTATTTGTTTTAGTATTTCTTTGGGAATCATTTTTTTAGGGAACTTCTACGCTATCCAGGATCTGCTTTACAACATTTTCCGAGGTTAGTTCCTCGGCTTCCGCTTCGTAGGAAAGAATTATCCTGTGCCTCAATACATCCATGGCTACGGATTTCACATCGTCCGGGGTTACATAACCGCGGCTGTGCAGGAACGCGTATGCCTTACTGGCAATAGTGAGATAAATCGTAGCCCTTGGGCTGGCGCCGTAAGCTATGGTTGATTTTAATTCGGGAAGCTTGTAATTTTCCGGGTTGCGGCTGGCAAAAACTATATCAATGATATAATTTTTGATTTTATCATCCATATAAACCTGGTTCACGATTTCCCTGGCTTTTATGATATCTTTTGGGTTGATTACTTTTTTTGCTTCCGGCGGAACACCAACGGTCATCCGGTCCATAATCTTGCGTTCTTCGTCCTTATCGGGATAGGTTATTTTTGCTTTAAGCATAAAGCGGTCTACCTGCGCTTCAGGCAGAGGATAGGTTCCTTCCTGTTCAATAGGGTTCTGGGTAGCGAGGACCAGAAAAGGATCCTCAAGTTTATAGGTATTTTCACCGATAGTGATCTGTCTTTCCTGCATGGCTTCAAGCAATGCCGACTGGACTTTTGCAGGCGCGCGGTTAATTTCATCAGCAAGAATTATGTTTGCAAAAATAGGCCCTTTCTTAACCGTAAACTCGCCGCTTTTCTGGTTGAAGATGAGCGTTCCGATTAAATCCGCGGGCAAAAGGTCAGGAGTGAACTGGATTCTCTGGAATTTTGTCTGAACGCAGTCCGAAAGCGTCTTTATAAGCAAGGTTTTTGCCAGCCCGGGCACGCCTTCAATCAAAATATGGCCGTTTCCTAGCAGGCCGATAAGCAATCTTTCAATAATATAGTCCTGCCCCACGATTACCTTGCCAATTTCGGCGGTTAATTCCTGGATAAACATGCTCTCTTTTTTTACTTTCTCATTAATTTCCCTTATCCCTTCTTCCATCCGGCCTCCTTGTCGGTACCCCATTCCACCCGCTTGGAAGGGTATGGGGTATTCACCTTAATTTATATATAGAATTTTTAACCCTATGCATATATTATAACAGATTTTTAAATTGTTTTTTAGTTTTTTAATATTGCCCCGCCGTGTTAGACTGGTAACACGACGGGGCGTTTTTTTTGAAGTTTACTTTTTCTCAATTGCAGGCGGCATCTGGTGACATCCCGGTTCTATTAAAATCTTCGTTGCTTCATTCTTTCCGTCTTTTGTTGAATACTTCACTATTACATTCGAACCCGGTTTTATATCTGTAATTGTTTTTACTTCTTTGCCTTGCATAATCTTTGTCTTGTTGGTCAAAGATACCTGGCAATCGCCTTTTTTACATTTAAGCGATATTGTATTCGCTGCAACATCAACCGAAACTACTTCTCCCTTGCATGCGCAATTCTTTTTATTCATTCCACAAGCAGTCTTACAGCCTTCTGCTTTCGTTTTACCTTGCATTGCACACTGTTCACCCGCAAAAACTGTTGCACCCGCTGCAAAAACTACCAAAAACATTAAACCAAAAAAATTCTTTATCATTTCACTCCTCCTGATTTGCTTCTTGGACCCAATCCATGCGGTCACTGCAAAGCTGAATCGACTGGCCTATTTCATCAGTATTCTTAGCGTAGAAATCCGATTGCGTTCTTGTCAGCTGCCCGATCTGCCTGCGGTGAAGCTGTTCGATTCTTTTTAAAAAGCCAGCAACTTCTTCGTCAGGGCATTCATCAGCCTGATTGAGCGCAAATTCAGTATGTTCATGCATTTCATGCAAAGCATTACCATCTATTATATGTTTTGTCCGAACCACTTTCTGGACTTCGTCCAATCTTTTATCAGCTAATTCTATATGTTTGAAAGCTTTTTTATTTTTGGCAGTTAAATAGTCCAGATCTATCTTTTCGCAGAACAATTTTACGGGGTATAATGAATCCCCTGGCAAAGTGCTCGAAGAAAATGACATTAGCCCGATGGCTGTAACCAGCATAAAACCCGCGGCCATGGACATTCTTATCATTGTATTAAAGGAAATAGACGGGACTCTCGCGGCATTTTGCGTTTTCATAAACTCCGCGGTTTCCCTGACTTTCTCCATTGTTTCCTCTAACTTGCACATATTAGGTTTTTTTATGTGGATTTCCTGCAATTTCTGCGCAGTAGCCAGAAGCGGCGCCAATTCTTCTGCATATTCAGGATAGGCCGAGAGACACTCATGAATACTCTTTCCTTTGTTAAGCTGGCCAATTGCCTTGTCAAGAACATCTTCAATTTTATTTTGCATCTATTGCTCCTTGATTTTCCAATAATTCAAACGGTATGGGCGCTGGCGTGCCTGCAACCTGATTTTTAAGTTTTTCCCTCAAAGTAGTCATCGCCCTGAATTGCAGCGCCTTGACTGCATTTTCTGACTTCTGAATTATTTTTGATATTTCAGCTATGTTAAAACCATCAACAAATCTCAAAGCAACAACCTCTCGCTGGTCCGGCGTAAGTTCTGATAACAAACCGTCATATTCACCTGAACCGGGAACCGTATTCTTATCGCTGTTTATATGGAGGGACTCTTCATATCGGGACATATTATTTTTAATTGACGCCCTATGGCGGTAAAAATCAATGACTAAATTTGAAGCAATCTGGTAAAGCCAGGATTTGAATTCACCCGATTGCCCGGAAATATTCTTTACCATCTTTACGAATACTTCGCTGGTTAAGTCCTCGGCGTCTGACTGGCTATTGACCTTGAAAAAAATGTAGTTGTAGATTCTGTGATAAAAATGCTCGCACAAAACTTCCAACGCGGATAAATCGTAATTCTTTGCTTTATTGATTATGTCTTTTAACAGGTTTTCATCCATGGCTTTTCACTTAATAAGACGGATTTGGAATAAAAATAGTTACGCTTGGAGCGTATCCCAAAATTGCTACCGTTTATAATTTTGGGATAGTACGGCACGTTTCTTCCAGGTGGCGTATACAGCGGGGTAAACGAGCAGTTCAAGGATAAAACTCGTGAAGACGCCGCCAATCATAGGAGCGGCAATGCGTTTCATTACATCCGATCCTGTCCCCATGGACCACATAATAGGAATAAGGCCCATGAAAATAGCCATTACGGTCATCATTTTTGGGCGGATTCGCTTCACAGCGCCGTGAATAATTGCTTCTTCTAGGTCGGAATACGAGTTCATCTTGCCGCGGCGGACGGCATCATCGTAAGACATATCCAGGTACATAAGCATAAAGACACCTGTTTCAGCATCCAGCCCCATCAGCGCTATCATGCCGACCCAGACCGCTATAGAAACATTGTAACCCAATATATAAAGAAACCAGATCGCGCCGACAAGTGAAAAAGGCACAGCCATTAATACGATTAAGGATTTCACGGTTGATTTTGTGTTCATGTATAACAAAATAAAAATAATAAATAGCGTGAGCGGAATTACAATCTTTAGCCGTTCCCTGACTCTGAGCATATTTTCATACTGGCCGCTCCACTGAAGAGCGTAACCGGTAGGAATTTTAACGGATTCAACTTTCTTTTTTGCTTCCGTCACATAACCGCCCACATCCCTGCCGGACATATCAACATAAACATAACCCGCAAGCAAGCCGTTTTCGTCTCTAATCATTGAAGGCCCGAGTGAAATGTGGATATTTGCAATCTCAGACATTGGGATTTGAGCGCCGCCGGCGGTTGGAACCAAAACTCTATTAAGTTTTGTTAAGTTATCTCTTAATTCGGAAGGATAACGGACATTTATTGAATACCTTTCCCTGCCTTCTATCGTATTTGTGATTGATTCCCCGCCAATCGCGGTCAAAATAACTTCTTCGGCATCCTTTATGCTTAATCCGTACCGGGCAAGTTTTTCTCTCTTTAAATCAAAATCCAGGAAGTACCCGCCGGCAACTCTTTCCGCGTACACACTTCGCGTTCCTTTAATGTCTTTCAGCACAGTTTCAAGCTGGATACCGATTTTTTCAATTTCTTTTAAGTCCGAACCGTAAATTTTTATTCCGACAGGAGTCCTGATTCCTGTGGTAAGCATATCAATGCGCGCTTTTATAGGCATAGTCCATGCATTGGAGACACCGGGAAACTGCATTTTTGAATCTATCTCATTTATGAGTTCATCCCAAGTAATTTTGCGCCACCAATTCATTTTACGCCACTGAGCTTTCGGCTTTAAAACTATAGTTGTTTCCATCATGGAAAACGGCGCCGGGTCGGTTGAGGTCTCAGCGCGGCCCGCTTTTCCAAAAACGCTTTCCACTTCGGGGATGCTTTTTAATATTTGATCCTGCGCCTGCAATAATTTCTGCGCTTCTCCCACCGAAATACCGGGAAGAGTTGTAGGCATATACAGAATGCTTCCCTCATTTAACGGTGGCATGAACTCCTGTCCCAGCCGGAAATATACGGGAATAGTAACAAGCACAAGGATGATTGAACCGATGATAACATTTTTTCTGTGATCCAAAACAAATCTGCAAGCAGGTTCATATATTTTGAAGAGCACTTTGCTCACTGGATGTTCCTCTTCGGGATAATATCTCCCCACAAACAGCGTATTGAAAATATTTGACAGCCATTTGGGTTTGAAATGCACATAATCCATGCGGGCAAACATCATGCGGATTGCGGGATCCAATGTGATAGCCATTAATGCGGCTATGAACATAGCGAGGTTTTTGCTGTAAGCAAGCGGTTTGAAGAGCCGGCCTTCCTGGTCAACAAGGGTAAACACCGGCATAAATGCAACGCCTATAACCAAAAGCGAGAAAAATACCGACGGTACAACTTCCTGCAAGGCCTTCAGGCGGACTTCATGGAAATCGCCTTTTCTGCCGCCCTGAATCCATTCCTCAAGACGTTTATAAGCGTTTTCAACTTCAATTATTGCGCCGTCAACAAGCACGCCTATGGAAATCGCTATGCCGGAAATAGACATTATGTTTGATGTAAGCCCCATAAAATATAAAGGAATGAAAGTTAGGATGACAGTAATTGGAATTGTGATAATAGGAACAATTGAAGAAGGAAAATGCCACAGGAAAAATAAAATCACTAGGGCTACTATCAGCATCTCTTCCCTTAATTGGTGTATCAATGTTTCTATGGCCCGTTTTATAAGGTCTGAACGGTCATAGACAGGCACAAGTTCAACACCTTCAGGGAAAGCGGGTTTCACTTCCTTGATTTTTTCTTTTACGCGGTTGATTACATTGAGGGCGTTTTCACCCTGGCGCATAATTATAATTCCACCGACGGTATCGCCTTCGCCGTTTAAATCCGCTATGCCGCGCCGGATGTCAGGGCCGATTACCACTTTAGCCAGGTTTTTTATCAAGACCGGAGTTCCGCCGGCGCTGTTGCCGACTACTATATTTTCTATATCGCTGATGGATTTAGCATAACCCCTGCCGCGAACCATATATTCCGTGCCTGAAAATTCAACCAACCTGCCTCCGACATCGTTGTTGCCGTCGCGGATTGAGTCAATAACTTTTCCAATCGGGATATTATAGCTGACAAGCGCATTCGGATTTACCGTTACCTGATATTGTTTCTGGAAACCACCGATAGAAGCAACTTCCGCAACACCGGGAACTGTTTGAAGGTAATATTTTAAGTACCAATCCTGAAAGGTGCGCAGTTGCGCGAGGTTGTTGTTACCGGTTTTATCTACAAGCGCATATTGGTATATCCAGCCCACGCCTGTGGCATCGGGGCCCATTTCTGTTTTTACACCGTCGGGAAGTTTTGACTGTATTTTATTGAGGTATTCTAATACGCGGGCACGGGCCCAGTAAATATCGGTGCCATCCTGGAAGATTATATAGACGTAAGAAAATCCGAAATCTGAAAAACCGCGGATGGTTTTTACTTTGGGCGCGCCCAGCATGGCGGATATTATGGGGTAGGTTACCTGGTCTTCTATTACATCGGGGCTTCTATCCCACCGGGAATAAACGATTACCTGAGTATCAGATAAATCAGGGATAGCATCTAAGGGTATATTTTTTATGCAGTAAAACGCTCCAACCAGCAATACTGCTGTGAATATTAATATTAAATATTTATTCCTTGCCGAAAATTCAACAATTTTTTTAAGCATCTACTCCTACTTTATCTCTGATTTTAATCTTGATTCGGAATCTATCAGGAAGTTGGCGGAGGTGACTACTTCTTCGCCAGGTGAAACACCCTCAATAATTTCGTAATATCCTTCAGCGTGGACGCCGACAGTAACCTTTCTCGGGTCGTACATGCCGTTTCCTTTATTTACAAACACCAGTTGTCTGGTTCCGGTATCAAGCACAGCTTCCTCAGGCACGGCTACTTTATTGCCAATAGACACATGAACAACAGTATCCACAAACATATCCGGTTTTAGCAGGCCTTTAGGGTCGGAAACTTCCGCGCGGACCAGCAAGGACCTGGTTTCGCTGTTCATATAAGCCCCGACGGAACCTACCTTGCCTGTAAATTTTTGGCCCGGTAACGCGTCAGTAGTCACTTCCATTAACTGCCCTTCCTTAATAAGGTTAGCTTCATTTTCATATACCTGCGCGTAAATCCACACTGTTCCGCCGTTCTGGTTGGCCATGATTAAATTTGACGGAGGTTCGGAAGTTTGGGAATACCGTTTTATTTGCGCGTCAGATAAACCTAAATGCTTTAATCGTTCTATAGTTGATGATAACAGCGAATCAACCTGGTTAATAGTTTCAGAAGAACTTTTAAATGCCTGCTGATATTCCACAATTGCGGTGTATAATTCAGTATCGTGAGCAACCTTTCCTGAAGCGCGCACGTAAGTTTCAAGGTTTCTCCTGCTGACTTTTGTTATTTTCACGCCTATCAGCTGCTGTCTTTCCGGGCTGATATATACACCTGAACCTTCTGGCGCTTTGGTTTCTTCATAAACAGGTACATAATCCATGCCCATAGAATCCTTCATTGGAACCGGCGATGTTATTTTAGGATCCATTGGATTACGATAATATAATAGTTTTTTTTCTTTTACTTCCTGTGTTGCAGGTACAGATTCAGATTTCACCAGGTCCATTCCGCAAATAGGGCAGCTGCCGGGTTTATCCGAAGTATAACTCGGATGCATAGGGCAATAATATTTCTGGGCCTGCGCTTCTTCCATCGCATTATGATCATGTTTCTTGCCGCAGGAATTAATCCCGGCAAGCGAAAATAATAACAAACTCAACGTTAAACATGAAATTAATCTTTTATTCATAAATACCTCTATTTGAGCTCTAATCCTACAACTTGTTCTAGTTGAGCTAAATTTTTCTCATATTCCTGCAGATATTGGTAATATTCTATCCTAAATTCCAGAAGATTCCGCTGGCTATCAAGTAAATACAAAAAATCTATTTTGTTTGCCTGGTAATTTGCTTCCGAAACGCTCATTATCTGTTGAGCGCCGGGGATAATTACTATTTTATATTGATTAAGTAGTTTTTCGTAGGTTTTAATTTTTGTATAAACATTCTTTAAATCATAATATGTGAGATTTTCAGCATTCTTATAACCTGCTAACGCTTCTTCATGGCCAAAAGCAGTTTCCTTTACACCGGCACGCTGTTTCCAGAACCAAAAAGGAACGGTAACTGACAACATATCATTGTGGCCTACATATTCACCGGTATTGGAATCGTATTTCCTTTTATAACTGAGCATAAAATTCGGCAGGTATTCCCTTTTAGCAGCGCTCTTTTCCAACCTGTTTTTTTCTACTGATAGTTTTGCGCTTTTTAGTTCCGGCCTGCTTTCCAGAGCAAGGCTATGTAATTCCTCCAGAGAATACTTCAACTCAGTTTTTTCCGGTTCAACCGGAATACCTACAGGTTCATCAAGTTTTTTGTTCAAAAAAACATTTATCAGAGCCTGTGTCGATTCTTTCTCCTGATCTAAAATCTCAATTGTATTGAGCATTTTTGACAGTTCAATTTGCGAGCGCAGTATATCCATCTGATTGCCCTGTCCCACCACGTATTTTGATTCAGCTGTCTTAATGAATTTGCGCAATACATCTGCGTTTTCCCGGTAAATCTCAATGGATTTACCAACCAGCAACAGTGAATAATAGGTTTCCTTAAGACGGGCTATTATCTCAAGCTCTTTCACTACAAGTTCATTGTTCCTTACAATTTCCGATTCATTTCTGGCTATTTTAGAACGAAGAGATAACTTTCCAAAAGGAATTTCCTGTGTTATTCCGTACATATTCATTTGAAAAGATGAATCGTACTCAGCATTTAAAGAAGGGTCAGGAAGGGAACGCTGCTGAATAATTTTTTCTTTTGAAGCAAGATATTTTTGTTGTACAGCACGAATCTCCGGATTATTCTCTCTGGTTTGTTTTATAACGTCTTCCAATAAAAGAATATCTGCCCCAGAAAAAGTAATGGTAGAAGAAACCAGCATCATTGCCAAAATCGCAACTATCTTTTTCATTAGCCTACCTGTTTCTCAAGAAACATCCCGCATTTTGGGCATTTACCGGGTTTATCACTTTTTACTTCCGGGTGCATGGGGCAAGTATAAACAACTTTTTTACCTTCAGTTTGTTTATCTGCGCCTGCTGCCGGCTCTTGTTGTGATGTCGCTGTCGTAGCGCTGTCTGTAGTAGTACGGCTACAACCAAAAAATACACAAATTAAAGACAAAATACTTACAATAAAAATACTTTTTTTCACGATACACCTCCGTTTTATTTTAGTTTTCCAAATAATTGAATCATCTCAGGTCCTTTTATTACAAGAAAAACCGCTAGAATCAATATATATATAGACCCTAGTATAATTCCCGCATATGCGTAATTTTTTCCTTTTAAATCCTGAGTGCCACTGAGTATTTCTTTCAATGCTATCCCTCCAAAAACAATTGCTACCACAGCTTTTTCAATCCCAAACAACTGAACAAAAGAAATCAATCCCATTACCAAACTTGCTATTGCTAATTTGGATTTCATTTCCCGCACCTCCCGCATGAGGATTCTGAACCTTTTTGCTTCTGGCAATGCTCACATAATATTCTGCAATATTCGTTACAAAAAGAAACAAAGTTAATTGGTGCAATGATGTTTTTTGCTGAAGGGCAAAACAAAGTATTTTTTACCATTTTGGTGAATTGCTTATTAGTATCAGCAGAAGCTATACCATATAATAAAGGAGAGACCACTGAAAATGAAATAAAAGAAATAATAACTGCAGCAAAAGCAAGAGGTACAGGGAGCCATTTTAAAACAGGTATTTTTGCATAATTAATCTTATCCCATAACCGTTTTCTGAACCCAAAGGAAGGCTCAACAGTTTCCGATTTTCTAATATAATTAAATAGTTCTTTATCGTTTTGATTATCCATAAAAGCGCCTCTCTGATATATTAAACGCAGGAACCTTCAAAAACTTGCGGTATTTCATCTAAGGCAGCACTATATCGAAGGCGCCTCTTTCGGCATGCTTTACGGTTATATCGTCTTTATTGCTTATGCCATACATGAATTCCATTTTTTTACCGCTTTCAAATTTCTTATAATATTTGCCTGCAGCTTCAATGGGCCTTTTTACCACGATTTTGGTAATACCGTTCTCTTCCTTTGCCGAGACTATTGTTATCAGATCGTTTTTGATTGAGCTATCCAATTCCTTAATGGGTTTATGTTTAACCACGCCCACCCCATATTCGTGCGACAAATACCCTTTTCCGTCCTTTACATAACCCATGAATATTTCAGCGTCTTTCATCATCTTTGTCCTGCCGAAACCCACAGATATCCATCCATTCGCCTTTGCTGTCATGTCGATTATATAGGCTTTGCCGGCTGTATCATAAGAAATTTTCATTTCAAACCTGCCTGAATTATTCCTGTAATACCCGGCCCCATCTTTGATCTTGTATGTCCCATCATTACCGTGTCCATAAAAATATGCCGCGTATAAGGAAATCAGCGCAATCGCAATCGACAACACAACGTATTTTTTTTTCATAGCATTTCCTCCTTTATTAATGCCCTTTCATTTGCATGAGTTTGGGGCTTATTTTCAAATATACTTCCGCTGAAACAGGTGAATCGCCGTATAGCGGCTTCAGGTCATTGCTGAAACTGTGCAAGGTAGCCTGGGCTCCGAGGGAAAACATAATCCCTGAGTATGCATGTTCCAGTATCCCGGCAATATCGCGCTCAAAACCAATTGTAACAGCTGTCACCGAATAGTTTTGATCATAAATCCCGTTGTTTAAAATTGCAAGTTCTTCAGGTGTTTTTTCAACCATTTCAAGCCTCAGGTACATCGAATTCTTATTAGCCTGGAAATTGGATTCAAATAGTAATGCGTTAGTAGGCCCGGCACTACGTGTGTTCAAACCCCAGGCACCGGTTATATCCCAATTTACATTATCCCAATCAATATAATCATAAATCGGAATGCTTTGCATTATCGAAGCCGTCACTTTAGACATTTTATCCGATTGATCTTCTGCATTGATAGATGCGTATGATACCTGCATAGATGTTTCTTTTGTGGGGTTGGTTGTTATACGCATACTGGCGGAATTTAACTCATGATTGTCGAATTCATACCTGTTTTCATCCGGTTCGTTCCCGTTAAAAACTGAGGCGTCGAATTTGAATGGATTCAACCAAAACCCAAGCGTCATGACACCGAATGAAATATGTGTGGAATCCAGCCAATGATGGGTTAGGGGAGCGCTCGAAATATTCCTGGCTGAGGCACGATGCATGTACGCCACCGGCCCCAGTGCTGGTTCCCCAGGGTAAGCAATATATGAAAATGCCCCTGTATTGACCCCAAAAGAACGGCTGTACCCTGCAGATAGCTCTGAGACCAGGTCATGTGGATGCTGCCTGTTGGTAATAAGCTCTCCCTGCCATGTTTCTCCACTCTGGAACATATTCGGATATCCGTTGCCGCCATCAGTCAACCTGTCAAGGGAGAGCATCGTCCTGAACATTATTTTCCCATCCGTCTTAAAGTCTTTGTACGCCATCAGCATCAGCCAGTTAGGATAAGAAAATCCATTTGCTCCCATATTACCGCTGCCACCAATGTCGGTGCCTAGATATCGCGTGAAGCAATTGAAATGCATCATCATATTCCACGAATTCAGATTATATCCGAAAGCATGCATTGGCGATAATTCCGGCTGCCATCCCGTCCCAGTCCCTTCCTTGGTCATTACGGTATTCTGGAATAATGCTGCATCCATGCTGAAGTCTGAAGATTCATTGGCGTCTGAAGCCATAACTAGCCCTGATACCTCACCGAAGAAAAACAGCAAAAGCATAACAGAAAAAATCTTAATCACGTTCGTTTCCTTATATTATGGTAGTATGGAACATTTTACATTGTTTTCTATTAAGGCCTGATAACTTATATCCGCAATAAACTGTCTTTTTTCCACTTAAGCGTTAAATATACCGCAAGTTTTTGACAATTCAAACGTTTATATATAATATAGAGCTGTAATTAAAATATCAGGGAAAAAGGAGAAAAACCATGAGAAGAATGTTTATGATGAGTATTTTTGTTTTGACGGGAATTTTTTTGTTCAATAAACCAGTATTTGCAATGTCCTGCCACAGTAATAACATGGATCATGAAGGGAATAGCACAGAAAGTAAACACTCTGATACTGAATTAGAAACCTCCCAGGCAACAATATATTTTTGCCCAATGCATCCCGAAGTACTCAGTCAGGTTCCAGGAAAATGCCCGAAATGCGGAATGAATTTGGAACCTAAACAAGTGACCAGCTATCGTAAAAAAAGTGAAACATTAGATAAAACGATCGTAGCCACCAGTACCAGTGTAGTTAACCTTCCTGCAACAACTGAAAAAAACTCAAAAGATGTACCCAAAAAAAAATCAACAAAATCTATCAAGAAAACAACCACAAAAAATACCGTAAAATAGCTTATTGGAGATAAAACATGAAAAAGAACCGCGGTGAAATTACAACATTAATGGTTGCTATGATGGTTGTAATGGTTGGTGTAGGATTAATTTTTAGTAAAAAATGTGGGATGATGGGTATGCATGGACTAAAACAAAACAACCATGCAAACAACAATGTAACATCAGCAGAATATACTTATGCGAAAGACCCTGTTTGCGGAATGGAAGTGGAAATATCTACAAGTTCGATTCGAACAAACTGGAGAAATAAAACTTATTATTTTTGCTCGAAGGAAGATAAAGAAAATTTTGAGTTGCACCCAAATAAATACGCAAAATAAATTTACGATCTATTTACTTAAGGAAGAAAGCGTTTTGGCTAGTATTTGGGGCGTATGTTTTACTGAAATAAAGTCAGCTTCGCCCTGGGCTGGTGAAAAATAAATACCCTGATCCAGCATCTGGCGATAAAATTTAGCAAATTTTTTCTTATCGCATCTCATTAGGCCGGCATAGTCTTCCACCGGGCTGTCCGTAAAAAATATTGAAAACATGGTTCCCAGAGAATTAACAGCTATTTTTTTCCCCTTGAAAACTGCAGTAATTCCCTTAAAGAAATGGTTTGAGATCTCATTTAACTTATCGTAAAACCCTTTTTTTGCGAGTGCATCAAGAACAGCGATTCCTGCAGCCATAGCTATAGGGTTCCCGGAAAGAGTCCCTGCCTGATATACGGGCCCTGCCGGCGCAAGCAGGTTCATTATTTCTTTCCTGCCGCCAAAAGCACCTACGGGGAAACCTCCGCCGATTATTTTACCTAACACGGTCAGATCAGGTTTTATACCGAAGTAACCTTGTGCTCCTCTTATATGCCAGCGGAAACCGGTAATGATTTCATCAAAAATCAAAAGCGCCCCGTTTTTTTCAGTAATATTTCTTAAATATTCCAAATAACCGTCTCTGGGAATTATTACACCCATATTTGCCGGGACCGGTTCAACAATAATGGCAGCAATTTTATTATGCTGCTGCCTGAATATTTCTTTTACTGCATCAATATTATTAAAAGGCAGGCTAATAGTATTTTGCAGGAATCCTTCCGGAACGCCCTTTGAGGAACTTCTATACAAATTACTTACCCCGGAACCCGCATTTACAAGCAGATGATCAGCGTGGCCGTGATAACAACCGTCAAATTTAATAATAATATCTCTTCCGGTAAAAGCCCGGGCGAGCCGTATAGCGCTCATCACCGCTTCCGTGCCGGAATTTACCAAGCGAACCATTTCAATCGACGGGACTGCGGCAACAATTCTTTTTGCAAGCTCTGTTTCCAGCAGAGTGGGCGCGCCAAACGAAGTTCCTCCCACGATTGTTTTGAGCACTGATTTAATAACTTCTTTGTGATTATGGCCAAGTATATGCACGCCCCAGGAAAGGCAATAATCAACATATTCATTTCCATCAATATCAAAAATACTGGCGCCTTCGGCTTTTTTTATAAATAATGGCGGAACACCGATATTTCCGAAAGCGCGAACGGGGCTGTTTACCCCTCCCGGTATATATTTTTGAGCATCTCTAAAAGCTTTTTTTGATTTAATATTATTCATGAAGCTTCCCTAATATATAGGGCGTAAAATAAGAAACAATCCTACCTGCGCCAGCGCGTTTAATGGAAATCAAAACCTCATTAATTATATGCTCGTTGACCGTTTTACTATCAACCGCAAGTTTCAACATCTGATATTCTCCGGAAACATTGTAAGCGACTATTGGAATTTTAAATTTTGCCCGGGCGCGCGATATAATATCCAGATAACTTAAAGCGGGTTTTATCATTATCTGGTC
>Ga0156457_1017_pt1 | contig 14457 bp, 12 predicted proteins | sample RifOxyA2_FD_111904 | JGI IMG/M metagenome (GOLD analysis project Ga0156457, IMG submission 111904) | Elusimicrobia bacterium RIFOXYA2_FULL_40_6 | reverse complement strand
TTATCGTCGCAGTTAAGGAACACACAATATTTCCCGGGCCTGGATAATCATCATGTTCACCGTGGTGGACGTCAACCCTTGACCAATCCCAGCGACCTCCTATGTCCGGCCCGATACGCATAGCCTGGACTACGCCTATAGAAGGGCCAAAAACGCCGCCCTGTAAAAGTTTATTTCCCATGCCTTTTCTTACGGCTTCTATGCCTTTTCTATAAGCCTGCATTTTTGTCATATTAGTGTTATAATAAACACCTTCACCAAGGACATACATATTTACCAAATCCATTTTAATGTACTCAAAACCATAATCGTAAGTAAGTGTTTTAAGCAGTTTTGTCAGCCATTTCTGAACTTCTGGACGGGTCGGGTCAAGGGTATAAACTTTTTTTGTAGCATAGCCACGCAAGAATACAGGTTCACCGTTTTTATTTTTAATGACCCAGTCGGGATGCTGCGCATATAGTTTGCTCTTTTCGGAAACCATGAAAGGAGTTAGCCATAACCCAGGCTTAAATCCATAACTTTTTATCTGATCTGCCATCCATTTAGGCCCGTGCGGAAGCCTTTCCGGATTCCATTCCCCCCAATCACCATCAGTAACTTCAAAACCGGCATCCAGCTGAATGTATTCCACCGGAAGTTTATCCCTATTTTCAGCAAGGAACTTCACGTTATCCATTACTGACTGTTCAGTAAAACCTCTTCTAAAATAATCCCATGTACCCCAGCCTGTTGGCGATTTTTCCCATTGTAGAGGTTTCATATATTTGGAAGTCAGGCCGGCATATTTGTCTATCCCTTCTTTAAACCCGTCAATAAAGTTTACATAAAGTATTTCTGATTGCAGGGCATCATTCTTTTCCAATTCTTTATTATCCAGGTCGCAATAAATGTTTAATTTCCCGAGAAAATAGTTTGAACCCTGCATTTCCAGGTCTATTATGCCCCACTGGTCCTTAGTTGTAACAAAACCTGCTGTAAAACTTTTTTTTGTGTCATGATTTTCGATTGAAACAAGATAATAACCGCGATAATTGAATTTGTGGTAGTTTGCCCTGTCACTCCAGATGTCTACGGGTTTGGATTCTTCCGAGGTCAACGTCTGTCCGTAAAAAACCCAATCCTTATGGAATACACCCAAATTCAAGTCGCTGGCTTCTTTTGACGAAAATGTAAGGATGCCCATTTTGTCAATAAAGATATTTTTTGCTGTCTTGTTTATAACCTTGCAGCGCATTTCAAAATATGGCTTGCCGGGGTAAATGCTCAGCTCCATAACTATATCAGGATAAAGATTATTGCCTTTGTTTTTTAAAGTAAGTTTAGCTCCTTTTTTTTCTATTTTTTCAGCTTTACAGGTGCGCTTATAAAATCCTGAAGAAGTATTTAGGGCGTGGTTAATACCGTTTGAATCCTGATACTCAAGGGATGAAAATGCTCTTGTTACAGTTGTTTCGTTAATAACTTTGTTTACAAAACTAAAATATCCTGTATTTAAAGAATATTCAATTTTGATCTTTTCATTTTCTAAAAAACATTCATTTGTAGCCCTGAATGCTTTACAGGCCATATACTGCTCCTTTCCGTAACAGAAAATCGCCTTTTTTTTGCGTTAAAAATTATATTGTTTTTTTGAACCGGGGTGTAACTACTATTTTTTATTTTTATAGCTATCAATCAGTTTGTTCATCTGATTTTCCGTAGTTAGTAAAAACTCCTGCGTATTTTTTTTATCGGTTAATGCATATCTTCGTATTCCCTGTTTATATATTTCATATATCTCTCCGTATGGGATATAAGGAGGCCAGGTCTGGCTTATATTAAAACCGTCTTTTATGCTTCCGATAAACATTTTATTCATTTCAGCTTCCTGCGGGTACCTGGGGTCATTTATAAAATAATCAGCGCCAGCCTGCGATTTTCTGTCAGGTATACTATCCCCAAGCTCAACCATTCTTTTCACGCCTTCTACAGAAGTTAATTCCTTAATAAGCTCCGCGGCCAGTTCTGGATTTTTTGTTCTCGCAGAGGCTGCCCAGCCATGATGGTCTATCTGAACGACTCTTTTACCTTCGGAATTTTTTGGAGCAAGAGCCATGCCCCAGTGAAGGTTGACCTGTTTTCTTAGTTCGGTCCTTATCCAGACTCCGCTGAAAAACATGGCAACTTTTTCAGTAAAAAATGCCTGGGCATATCCTGTTGTCTGTTCTCTCTCCGCCGGAGTAGGCGTAACATGGTATTTATGGATCATATCATGCACAAAATCAAAAGCCTGCGCGCATTTCTGGTTATTTATTGTGCATTTTGTTTTATCGGCATTAAACATTTTTCCGCCGAAAACTTCGCACATTACAATCGAAAACGGCTCTTCAGCAATCATGACGCCGTATTGCGTCGTATTTCCTGAAGCATCTTTTTTTGTCAGCTTTTTTGCAACATCCATGAATTTTTCCCAGGTCCAGGTAGAATCCGGGTATTTCAAACCTTCTTTGTCAAAGAGCTTTTTATTGTAAAACAACACAATTACGTTCAAATTGCCAGGCACACCGTAAATTTTATCATTGTATTTATAACAATCTTGGGCTTTCGGATAGATATCTTTTGCATTGAATTCCTTGTCATTCTCAATGTAGGGAGTCAAGTCAAGAAGAACCTTTTTTCTTACGAGCGTATTGAAATAATTTGAATCCATATAAAAAACATCCGGTTCAGTGCCGCCGGACATCTGCGTTAGTAATTTATTTGTTATTGTCCCGTCAGCCTGGGGAACTGGTTCAAATTTTACTGTAATCTCAGGATGTTTGCTTTGAAAAGATTCCGATTGCTGTTTCCTTATTTGATCATATACAATGTGAGAACCCGAAGAATAGCGCAACACGGGTTTGCTTGATTTCGGTTTTCCGCAACCTGAAAGAAAAGACATTGAAAAACTCAAAACCATAAATACTACTGCAGCTAAATTTACATTTCGGTTCATTTTGTGCTCCTTTATCGTTATTGTATTAGAATTCCGTGCCTAAAGAAATTCTCTGAACGCTGCCCCAGTAACCCATCTGAGCTACGGCATAGTCTATTCTTATCATATCAACATCCTTGATTTTTAAGCGAGTACCAAAACCGAAAGTCATACCGTCAAGGTCATATCCGGAGCGCATACCGGCCCTCAAAATAAATTTCTTTGCCAGCATATACTCTATTCCGGCATTAATGTTTGTTGTGTCGCTCTTATTCAATTCAACCGAAAAAATAATTTTATCGGAAGGGAAAAAACCCATCCCGATTTTATAATTAAGCGGAACCGGGTCGGACTCATTAATAAACTTCATCGGAGAACCGAAATTCTGAACGGATATACCAAGCCTTTTTGTTTTACTTATTTTGTAAATCAGTCCTATATCTTCTAAAAAGGTCTGAGGGGAATACCCTTTAACCAGGGCACTTATAACTTTTATATTAATACCTGCTGATATTTTTTGCTTGAATTTTTTACTGAAAGAAAAACATAAATTACTGTAAGAAAATTCTTCCTGGCCGAGCGGAAGAACATCCTGATCCATCTCCTGGACCACGAAACTCAGCTGGTTGTAGCTCATTCCAATCGCAATTGTTGATGATATTGAAGGGTTTACATAACCTAAATAATTGTAGTTAATGCCCGTAATCCAGTTAATATTTGTAAAACCAAACTCCTGAGTTTTAATTTCGCTTAAACCCGCAGGATTCCATTGCGGAGAATAAATATCATCCGCTATCCCTACAAAAGCGCCGCCCATGCCGACCTGGCGGGCGCCGGCTTCGATTTTAAGAAAATCCATCCCGGTTTTTCCGCCATTGCTCAGCGGGAAACACAGATTGCAGTTAGACCCCAGCATTAATGTTATCATCGCTGCTGAACAAGACTTAATGATTTTTAGATTGAGGTTTTTCATTTTCATTTTACCTTCCATTTATTTGATGAGGACTAAATTTTTTGTTTGTACCTGGGAACCGGCTTTCAGGCTGTAAATGTAAACTCCCGTAGCGACTTTATTTCCGGAATCATTGGTTCCGTCCCATTTTACTTCCCAGGAACCCGGATTTACTTCCTCGTTTAGCAAAGTTTTAACCAGCCTTCCGGTTAAAGTAAATATTTTTATCTCAACCTGGGACTTAGCAGGTAAATCGTACTGGATTTTTGTAGTTTTATTTTTTGTGGTGTCAAACGGGTTCGGCCCGTTTTGATACAAATTAACAGAGGGTGCCTGGTCAATTACGTTAACGTACAGAGGAAGGGAGTAATTCCCTTTTGAAACCTGGTTGCTGCCTTCATTTGTTGAAGATACCAAAAAATTATCAGTGACAGTAAGCTTTATCTTATAAGTACCCGGGTTAGCAAACGTATGAGTTATTTCGGGTACTGCTTTTGTTTCAATAGTTCCATCGTTAAAATCCCATTGATAGCTGGTTAAAACCGCTCCTTCTGCGGGAGCCATAGATTTTGAACCGTCAAAAACAATCGGGACATTGGCCATAACCTCATATTTTGGGTCATCAATCTTCCTCACATAGTTTCCGTACTGGTTTTTTACCCAAACAACCTCGTATTTTGCGGCTATGTTTTTCACTATAGCATTGGCAATAGGGGCTGTTGAAGTTACCGGCGTATAAATAAGGCATTGATAGAAGGTCCCTTTAAGATTATCGGCAGGCGCTGTAGGCATGGTTATATTATCACGGCCCAAATAAATTTTATATTCGTGTTCTATTTGTGCCGGCACAGCAAATCTCAGTGTGGCATATTGCCCAGAACTATAATTGCCATTGGCAGGCGCAACTTGCGTGTACCAGGGGCCTTTAAGGTCAGGGTCTATCATATCATAGACTTTTCCGTCGCAATAGGCGCGAAAATCATAGTCGTCGCGATTGTCCGTATCCCCGTATAGTATCCAGACAGGCTGCAATAACGATTTGTTGGAATTTGTTGCAAAAAAGACTACATACAAATCAATAAATCCCTGGGCTTTGTGTTCAGGTTTTATAAATTCTTTAATATCTATCCAGGGGACCTTGTAGTCATACCTGAATTCGTTTCCTCCAGCCTGCTTCTGCGAAGCTTCTTCTTCGGAACATTTGTATTCCTTGGATTCATAAATAAATACAGAATTTGACGGCGGAGTCAAAGTTAAAGGTATTGCTTCAACACTTTCCGGAATATTTGATAATGCGCAAATTATATTGAAAACAAACAACATAATTGCAATTTTTATTCTACTTTTCATATTTCCTCCCCCCTTAAGGGTAATTTATGGACGGAATGTAACTCCAACCCAATATTCATTATTAATGTAGTCGCGCACGTCATCATAAAGGCTTTTTTGGTCCGAATACCCAAGAATATCAATAGGCTTCCAGGGTTCGTTTTTATAATTATATTTAGAAGATGTTTCGCTGACACCCATACTGATATCAAAGTTAGACGATATTCCTTACACCGTTTTAAAATAATATTTCTGATAGGAATAATTGGCTTCCCAGTATGGAAGAATATTATAGTTCGGTATGTTTTGGTAAAAGATTTCAAAGCTGACATTTTTTGACGGATAAATGAAAAGAGAGTTTTGTAAATTATAATAATCATACACATAATTGCCAAGGTAAGGTTTTTCCCATACTGCCGGATCAAGGATGCTGTTTAAAGAATAGTAATCGTAACTTATTTGATCGTAAGAAACTTTCGTAACAATTTTATAGAGAGATTCAGAAAATGTAAAATTAACCCAATAGCCGGAGCCGAACTGGTTTTGGTCTTTATTATAATTCCCGAATTGCTTCTGCAGTATTGATTCTTCCTGATATTGGGGCGACCATAGCGGGTTGTAAAATCCGCTGCTGTACTCTTTTCTTCTTATCCCTATCTCTAATTCAGAGCTTTTGGCAAATTGGTAAAAATTAGCTATAGAAAATTCATCAGCCGAATAATAGGAATCCCAGCTGTTCTGCATCCTGCTATAGGGCTTTTTTACCCAGTCAATTGAAACACGCAGCTTGTCCGATATTCTTCCTTTAACACTGCTGTCAAAATAGAAATAATCCTTATCAATATGATTCCCGGCATAAGGAATAGGCCAATTGCTTGGTTCACCCAGGGCATCCAGGAGCCTGTAATAACTTGAATCCTTTCCAAAGTGCCCTACGCTTGAAATTTCATAATCATATATTCCGAGAAATCTTGATGTTGGCTTGACAGAAGGCTCTATTTGATGCTGGTTTGGGCCTACAGAAGTAATTACAGTGGCTGTCGAATTTGCCGTTTCCTGCGCATAAACACCGGTTATAGCAGTAATGAAGGCAAGAAATAGCAGTGAAAATAGTATTTTTTGGATTTTTGGATGATTTTTTTTCATTTTAGGTATCTCGTGCTGTTGTTATGTATATATACCGGATTTTTAAAAAAGAAAAGGGCATAGATTACCCATATTGTACCAAAAAATACCCTGCCCCTCGCGCCTCGTCGGAAATTGTGTTGCAGCGTTCTTCTTTTTTATCGTCTGACGATCATCATTATATGTATTTATTGCATGATTTTCAACATTACCTATTCATAACTCAGGCAAATAAATGCTTGACACCTTTAAAATATTTATTATATAATCGGCTCGCATTTAAAAACAGAACTTAAAATATGCCCGGGAGAAAATAAATGTTTAAAATAAGCGCAATAGCAGATGAAATATCCCCAAAATTAGCTGATCAGCTGGATTTATTATCGTCAGAAAACATAGATTACATTGAATTAAGAAGCGTGAACGATAAGAATATGCTTGACCAGGATGCGGATGAGCTTAGACAAATTAAAAAACAATTGGATGAAAAAAATATTAAAGTTTCTGCCATCAGTTCTCCTATAGGCAAGATAAAAATAACCGATGACTTTGAACCCCATATTGAACGCTTCAGGCATGCGCTTGAAGTTGCAGGGGCGTTTAATACAAAATATATAAGGATTTTTTCCTACTATATACCTGATGGCGAAAAATTTGAGAAGTACACCAATGATGTTATTTGCAGAATGAAGGAAAAAACAAAACTTGCTGAAAAGGCAGGAATCATACTTGGCCTGGAAAATGAAAATGTATATGGAGATACGCCGGAGAGATGCATCGAACTCGTTAAAGCTGTAAATTCCCCTAATTTAAAAATTATATTCGACCCGGGCAACATAACATATTTCCTTGGCACAAAAGCTTACCCGGATGCTTACAATGTTCTGGCAGATTTCACCGCGTACCTGCACATTAAGGACGGCAAATACGATAAAAGTTTCGTTTTGCCGGGAAAGGGCGATTCGGGCATTAAGGAAATATTGACGGATTTGCAGAAACGTAATTTTGACGGATTCCTTTCCCTGGAGCCCCACTTAGTCAGCGGAAATTCAACCGGGGGTTTCACCGGGCCGGATAATTTTCGCTCAGCAATAAAAGAGCTAAAGAATCTGATAAAAACAATATGAAAGTATATATAATGGTGGATTTCGAGGGTGCAACAGGCTTTATTGAATGGGATGACGTTGGTTCATCGCACCCTGCAATTAATTAATACTGAAACTAAACTGAAGGAAAAAGAAATGAAGGGTAATGACTTAAGAGAACTTTTCAGCAGATACCTGAATGACGCATTTTTTGCAAACCTTGGCAATCAAAATACCGAGCCTGAACGGAGTAAACAGCTGAATAAGGACAATAAATGGCTCAAGAATGAAGCATTTATTTGCCCAAAATCCGGCAAACAACATAGGGAGAGATAATATAAAATGACAAACCCAAAATCAGATATTAAAATTTTATCTGTAAAATACGCTTACACGGATGAAAAATTTCGCGTGCCCCTAAAATTCGGTGTCGGATATCTGACAAATGTTCCCTCTTCAACTGTGATAATTGAAGCCATTAACGGTACCGGTAAAAAAGCCAAAGGAATCGGAAATATTTTATTGAGTGATTTGTGGGCCTTTCCGGGATCCGAGATTACTCATGATGAAAAAATAAATGCTTTTAAGGAAATAACGAAAAGATTTGCGCAATTTCTTCAAAACTCAGGTACTTTTGGCCATCCTATTGATTTATACCTTGATTCAAAACATGAGTTGCTTAAAATTGCCTCATCTGTCGAGAAAGAAATGAAATTTAACATTCATATCCCTGTCCTAGCCTCGTTAATGGTGGGTTCGCCTTTTGACGCAGCCTTGCATGATGCCTTTGGGAGAATAAACGGCATCTGCAGTTATGACGGTTACGGTAAAGAATTCATATCAAAAGATTTAAGTAACTATCTCGGGCCCAAATTCAAAGGAAAGTATATTTCAGATTATCTGAATAAAGAATATAAACCGTCCCTGCCAATATTTCATCTAGTGGGAGGTTTAGATAAACTTTATACGAACGAAATAGAAGATTCAGACCCAAAGGATGGTTTACCTGTAAGCCTGGAGCAATGGATCGAAAAAGACGGAATTTTCTGTTTTAAAATTAAATTGACGGGCAAAGATATAAAATGGGATGTAGATAGAACCGTAAACATAACTGATTTGATCGCGTCTGGAGGATTAAAAGAGTTTTACCTAACATGCGATTCAAACGAGCAATCTCCAGACCCGGAAGCAGTTATTGAATACCTTTTAAAAGTTAAAGAACGGTCTGAATTGGCTTTTGAAAAACTGCTTTATTATGAACAGCCTACTGAAAGAGACATTGAGGTTCACAAGTATGATATGCACGCTGTTTCAAAAATTAAACCTGTGCTCGTTGATGAAGGAATAACTTCGCTCGAAAAAGTAGACCTGGCGCATGAACTCGGATGGACCGGGCTTGCTTTAAAAACATGTAAAGGCCATTCTTCAGCTTTGCTTAGCTTTATAAAAGCATCCGAATTAAAGATGCCTTGTAGTGTACAGGATTTGACTAACCCTGGAGTCTCATTTATCCATTCAGCAGGTTTTGCTGCGAGAATAGACACAATTATGGGAGTTGAGTATAACGCAAGGCAATATATTCCTTCAGCGCAGAAAGATATTCAGGAAAAACATAAATCTCTTTTTGAAGTCGTTAAGGGAAAAGTAAGCACCGTCACGGTCGGTAATACAGGATTGGGTTACTGATATTCTATAAAGGGTTTCAGCTGTTTTTCATCTATCACAAAAAGAGTCGGATCATCCTTAAATCCTATGAGAAGATAATTCTGAAACCACCTCCCAAACAAAAATTCCGCATTTGAACCGTTTTTTAATTCGACAAGAACCCTGTATTGAATATTTTTAATTGATTTTTCTGCTAATGATATTTCGCTTGCCGAAAAATCTTTAAGTTTGTCCAGTATTGGTTTAATATCTTCCCTGGTTATTGCTGAACCTGAAGCATTTTCCCAATTACTTCCAGTGTTAATCAAGGTTATAATTTTGCTTGGCCTTGCCGCGATTTTTATAATAATAATTTTTCGGATGTTTCCTTCTTCTATTTTTAAAAGAGTTTTGCTTCTCCATACGTCATAGCTTTTCTTTAGTGAATCAACATTCAGGTTGCCCCCAAACCAAACCTGTGGTTTGCCGGAAATTCTTGAATAAAAACGTTCAAGGTCCAGCCACTGTTTCCCGATATATATCGCAAACACTTTATTGTCCGGGCCCGTTAAGACAAATTTAATGCTTTTTAGGCCATCAACATCGACATCCTTCCATTTTTCCGGATTTTCCGTTGCGATATCAGTGAATCTCATTTCGGTAATAGCTTTCAATATACCTTCAATGCTTTTTGAATCTGCATTATAGTATCCTTTGTTTTTTCCAGGTTCGGATATTTTCCATACTTTTTCATCATCCAGGGGCCCTTTAATTTTTTTAAAAATATAATGCCCTTGGCTGTTGCGCAACTCAATGGTCTTTACCTTTTCAGCTCCAAAGCCAACCATTATTTCCCGGGCGCTTCTTTTTTTCTCCAGAAACTTTAGCAGGCCTAGAATAGTTACGCATGCAAAAAAAACTATAAGCAAAATAGCTATATTTTTACGCATACCGGGCCTTGTAATTATTCTTTCTCTTAATTCTAATTCGCCATCTTATTATTCCGTAGATTATTACGCATAAAGGGACCAGGAATACAGAGGCGTACTTGAAAACAATTTTGAAAGCTGTTGATGTTTCCTTTAGCGGCCGCAGCGGAGATTCCTTTGATCTTATGGCAATCAAATCTTCGTCTTGGCTCAGCCAGTTTATCACATTTAAAAAGAGAGCAGTTTCATACCTTTCAAAAGTAAGGTTCCCTATAACGAACATCCTTCCGAAAGAACCGGATTCCTTTATAAAACCTTTATTTGAAGAAAGCCCCTTGATTTCATTCTGGGCTTTTTTCGAAAAATAGCTCTGATAAGTCTTGCCTTCCTTAGGCTTAACGACTACAGCCAGATTGAACGGACCCTTTTTATCGCCTTTCTCAGGGCGAAAATTTCTATAGGGGGAGAGGAAAAAAAGTTTTTCATCATACCAGCTTTTGTCCGATGACTTCATTATAGCTTGCACCATAGTGTCTTTACCAGGAATAATTTCAATCGGGCTGGCATACAGCAACCCCAATCCATCGATATCTTTTATAATAGGGTTAGTTTTATCAATATCCGTTATTAAGGGATATGGAGGGTAATTCACTACACTCCTTGCTGAATAATATCCCAAGGTATTATTCATCGCTATCTGCTTGCAGTTTGGATCAAGTACAAGGGCGGGGACTATTTTAAGCCCATAATGCTTTAAAAAATCACCAAATCCGGTATCAAAATATTGTGCATTTATCGTTTGCGGGTCCACATTGAACTGTTCCAGCATAAGAGCGACCGGTTTATCTTTTAAAAGAAACTGGTCAAGCAGAAATATGTCTTTCTCCGTAAATTTGCTGTGCGGGCCGTTTACTATTAAAGCGGAAACATCATCAGGTATGTTTTTTTCAACCGTGAAATCTACATATTTCAGGTTATATTGTGTTTTAAGGTATTCAGTTACTTCCCCAAGGTCGGTTATCTCGCCGTGCCCGGTAACAAATCCTAGCGTCTTTACATTATCAGAAATAAGGCGCTTTATTTTTGAAGTAATATCGTACTCCATCCCCAGCGTGGATTTTACAAAAGGAATAGTTTCATTTTTTTCCCCATACATGAAGGCAACAGCCATATAGCCTTCCCTGACCTCGTATTTGTCGTGGCGTATCTGTGTCAGAGCAATAGGCTTTATGCCCAGTGCAGTTACGTAGTCAAAAGTTTCTTTCTTTTCCATAGGATCCAAAAAATCATATTGTATTTTTCCGTTGGAAAAGGTTTTATATTCGCCCAAAAGATCTTCGAGGTAATTTCTGTTTAATGCATACTGCTGCGGCAAATTTTTTGAGAAATAAGCCTTTATTACCAATTTGTCAGGCAAATTCTTTATAATTTTCTTAGTTGTGCCTGAAATGGAATAAATTCTGTTTTCTGTAAAATCAAAACGTATAAAGGCATAAGAGGAAATCAGGTTGGCTGTAACCAGGATTGCAAGCAGTATTGATATGCTTGAAAAATAATACGCTGCAAGAGTCCTGTTTATTTTTTTAGTTTTCAATAAAAATAGCGTAACATACAAAAAAAAGGCAATTACGCTCGAATAATAGATTAAATCCCTTGAATCTACTATTCCTCTTGCAAAATTATTGAAGTGCGAAATTATTCCTAAATAATCTAGAATTCCGCTTATGGCCGGCGGTACAAAAGGCACGGCCCTGCCCAAAAAATAGAAAATCAGGCAAATCATAAAACTTATTATGAAAGAAATAATCTGATTGCGGGACAAAGCGGAACTAAAAACTCCCACCGAACCAAAAACACAACCCAAAAACAAAACACCTATATACGAGGCTGCTACCTGGCCCCAGTCAAGGTTGCCAAAAAAACTTAAAATAAAAGGATAAAATAACGTACCTCCGATACAAACTGACAACAATACTATCCCTGACAAATACTTGCCGATAAGTATCTCTTCCTGTTTTACCGGAAGAGTGAAAAGCAGTTCGATAGTTCCTGACTTTAATTCTTCCGAAAACAGTCTCATTGTGATTGCAGGAACAAAAAATAAAAACAATAAAGGAAAAAGCTCAATTAAAGGCCTTAACGAGGCCTGATTATTTATAAAAATAGGAATACTAAAAAAATAACCTGTGATAACAAGGAACAGGACTATAACAACGTAAGCTACAGGAGAATTGAAAAATATTTGCGTTTCTTTGCGTAGTATGGTAAATATTTTATTCATGGAAATCTTTAGTTGCCTCTGAGTTATGTAGTTAATTTGCGGAAAATTTCTTCAAGCGTTATACTCTGGCGGTGTAATTCTATTATAGTCCACTTATTATCCGAACATAATCTTGAAACCGCTTCCCTCAAATCGGTTGAAGATTCGATTTCAAAACCCAATCTGCCCGTATTTAGCTCTTTTATGATCAAATCCTCATAAGATTTCAATAACTTTATTTTTTTCTCAACAACCGCTATATCCTCAGCAGGGCTTACTATTTCAAGATATATATGCTCTTTGCCCTGATATGCAGACTCAAGTTCTTTCGCTGTACCATCAGCAACAATTTTTCCGCGGTTGATTATCAAAAGCCGGTCACACATCATTTTAGCTTCAGAAAGAATATGAGTTGAAATTATGACTGTTTTATCTTTTTTGAATTCTTTTATTAACTGCCTTACGTCATGCGCCTGATTAGGGTCCAACCCGCTGGTAGGCTCGTCAAGAATTAATACGGACGGATTGTGAAATATAGCACTGGCAAAACCCACGCGCTGTTTGTACCCGCGGGAAAGCTCGTTTATATTATTGTGGAGCACATCTTTTAAACCGCAAATTTTAATAACTTCTCTTATTCTTGATTCAATTTTAGTCTTGTCCATCTCCCGGATGGCAGCAATAAATTCAAAATATTCAGGAATAGCCATTTCTTCATAAACGGGGTTCATTTCAGGAAGGTAACCTGTCTGCTCCCTGATTTCAATCGAATCATCTATAATATCCATGCCTAACACTTTTGCTTTACCGCTGGTAGGAAGCAAATATCCAGTCAACATTCTCATCGTTGTTGTTTTTCCGGCGCCATTAGGGCCAAGAAATCCAACAATCTCGCCAGGATTGATTTCAAAGGAGGCATTATCAACGGCAAGATTTTGACCGTAATACTTGGTCAGATTTTCTGCTTTTATCATATTATTTAAGAGGCAATTTGACAGGCATGCCGGTTTTCGAGGATTTATAAATTGCCAAAATAATTTCCAGCGCTTTCCTGCCTTCTTCACCGGTTACCATCGGGTCCCTGTTTTCTTTGATTGCTTCAACCATGTCCTGAATCTGTATTCTATGTCCGGCATCGGAAATATCCGTTGGCGAAGTTATGCTTTTACCTGTATTTTCTATATTTCCCACTTTTTCTACAGGCTCGCCGTCAGGCCCGCCTGTCACCCAGCGCTTTACTCCCTCACCCTCAAATAAAATTGAGCCTTTCTCGCCATGAACTTCAAGCCGGTGAGGAATAGTTGAAGGAAAAACTGAAGTTGCGCATTCAATGATACCTACTGCCCCGTTTTTAAAATTTAAAACAGATACAGAGGTATCCTCAACTTCAATCTTTCTAGCAAGAGTTTTGCTGTAGCTAAAAACCTCTTCCACATCGCCCATCAACCATTGGAGAATATCTATCATGTGAATCCCCTGGTTCATAAGCGCGCCGCCGCCGTCAAATTTCCATGTACCCCGCCACCCTGCAGAATCATAGTATGCCTGTCCGCGGTAATATTTAAGGCAACAGTCCCCAAGTATTAGTTTGCCGAGTTCATTATTTTCAAAAGCCTTTTTAATTGAAGCAAACGGCTCAGTAACTCTCCTCTGGAAAATAGTTGCCAGCTTAACTCTGTTTTTCTTGCAGGCATTAATCATTTCATCCGCTTTTTCTAATGTAATGGCCATCGGTTTCTCCGTGATAATGTGCTTGCCCGCATTGGCGGCTAGGACTGCCTGTTCAGGATGCAGGGAAGAGGGCGTACATATGCAAATTACATCTAAATCCTGTCTTTTCAGCATTTCTTCCATTTTAGTGTAATAATCGACTTTCTTTTTTTCACCCAGATTCCTGGCTTTTGTTTCATTAGCATCACAAACAGCAACTAATTTAGCATACTGTGCATTTTCAATACCTCTTATATGCCAATCAGCTATAACTCCGCAGCCAATAATTCCAAACCCAATTTTTCTATTCATTAAAACTCCTTGTTAATTCTTTAGAGGTATTATATCCTATTTAAATTTTTATTGTCAAGTTACAACCCATCCAATAAAAAAAACCCGCTGCGAACAGCGGGTTTTTTGAAATTTCTGGTAAGTATTCTAATTTCTTGTTTTAAGGATTATAGCCT
>Ga0156457_1025_pt3 | contig 14590 bp, 8 predicted proteins | sample RifOxyA2_FD_111904 | JGI IMG/M metagenome (GOLD analysis project Ga0156457, IMG submission 111904) | Elusimicrobia bacterium RIFOXYA2_FULL_40_6 | reverse complement strand
CACGGCTGTTAAAGTTACGGGAGGGTGAGCCAACGAATATTTTGACGCGTTGGTTGAATTACCTGAAATACCGGCAAGGTTTCCTGCTTTTACATACCTGCTATATTGCGTATTGGATGATAAACCAACTTCAATCCAGGTAGTTGTGGTATTGTTGTTTATGTTTGCCAAAAAGCTGTCATCGCCGACGTTATAAATCCGGTAATATGTCGCGTTTTGCGTCATAGCCCATTCCCATTTAATTGAAACCGTGGATAGAGCCACGCCGTACAATCCGTTCGGAGCAAAAGGCGGCGCGTCGATAGTCCTTGTGCTTACGGAAAGAAATGCCGTTGCTGTGCCGTTTTCATTTATCGCCTGCACCTTATAAAAATATGTTGTTGCCGGCAATAGCTGCGTATCAGTAGACGACAGATTTGTATAATTATCCGAAAATGATTTTACCGTGGTTGTGCTGGTAAAATTGTCGGAAGAACTCAGTATCGCATAACGGGTATATCCGGGGTTTGTGTTATTGGCCCATTGAATAGTAATAGTCCTGGTCGTAATTCCAGCCACAAACAAGCTTAACGGTTCATTAGCAAGAGTATAGGTTGTTGTTACAGGCGATTGCGCGGATAAACCTGAAATATTCATGGCTTTTACATACCTGCCGTACGGCGAGTTTACGAATAAATTGCTTTCTATGTAATAAGTTACGCCAAGGCCGAGCGCTGTAATCACTGCATTGTCCGTCGCGCGGTAAAGAATATAACCGTCTTCGCCGGTAACATCATTCCAGCCCCACATTATCGTGCTGGAAGTTATCACGAGCGCATTGAACGCTGTTACGGTTCCCGGCAATGTTTTTGTAGAAGCTGTCGGAGTTGTAAACATAGGATTTTCCAAATCATTTCCGTTTACCGCTCTTATGTTATAAAAATATGTATTGCCTCCGGTTAAACCGGCATGTTGGTAAGTTGCTGTCGGGGCTGTTATTGTTGAAATAGCGTACCAAAGGTCCGCCGGCGCCGCGAAACTAACGGTTGTAAATCTCACCTGGTATTTTGTCGCCCCTCCGTAACTATCCCACGAAAGATTTATTGTGGAAGAACTTACCGGCACAGCTGTCAAAGTTATCGGAGGGTGAGCCAACGAATATTTTGACGCGCTGGTTGAATTGTTTGAAATACCCACAAGATTTCCTGCTTTTGCGTACCTGGTATATTGAGTGTTGGATGATAAACCAACTTCAATCCAGGTGGTAGTGCCGTTGCCCTCAAGGTTTATCAACAGGGCGTTGTTGCCCGCGTTGTAAACCTGGTAGTATGTCGCATTCGGCACAAGGTCCCACTCCCATTTAATTGAAACTGTCGAAAGGGCCAGGCCATACAAATTTGTCGGAGCGGGTTTGGGTAAATCCAGGAATGTTGAAACTGTTACATCGAAACCCGTGGCGTTTCCTTCCTCATTATAAGCGCATACCTTATAATAGTACCGCTGGTATGGGTCTGCCGGGGTGTCGGTGTAATTTCTTGTTGTATAATTCGAAGCGAAATTTTTTATAGTCGCCGTGCTTGCTGAAAAATTGTCCGTTGAACGAAGTATTCCCCAGCGGGTATGCGTTGGGTTTGAGTTTTCAGACCAATTGATGGTGATACTCCATGAAGTTACCGCGCTGACATAAGAACTTGCGGGAATTTGGGCAAGCGTCCAGACTCTTGCCGATGATGATGTTACTACTCCGCCGTTGTTAACCGCGGCAACAAAGTTTTGATACGATGTATTCGGAATCAAGCTTGTCTGGGTCCAACTGCCCGCGCTGCCTGTTCCGCCGATAGCGGCAATTGCGTCTGTGCTTCCGGCAAGAAAAAATCTTCCGCCGGCGCTTGACGAATAAACCCTGAAACCAATTTCGTTTGAGGCATTATCCGTCCACTTCCACGCGGCTGATGTTACGAAAACAGCTGTTTTTGCAAACGCGCTCGGCGCCTGGGCTCTGCTTCTCGTGTTGCCTCCCATCGGGGGAGCAATATTCGCGCTTACCCAATGCCCTGCTTTCAGATTTGGAATTGTGCTGTTAATATATGCGATATGCGCGTCGCCATTACCATCTACAACCAAAGTATCGTCGGTTAAGGAATCCGCCGGAAGGCTTATCTCATTAGAGAACCAGCCGGACCCGGTATATCTTGTATATTTCAATTTATTGCCTGTGCCGTTTAAATAGGAAACCCTGGCATTCCCATTACCGTCAAGTACAAGAGATGGTTTTCTGCCCAGGTCTTCAGAGCTTGATCCTGTCGGCGGGTCCACCAACACGTCTGCCCAACTACCGTCAATATTTTTTGTGTATTTAAGCCAGCCTATACCGAAAGACGAACTATTGTAAGCTATATGAGGCCTGGCGTTTGCATCCAGAGCAAGGCTTTTTTCCGGGCCGGCAGTTACGGAAAGGTCTATGTCCCATGAACTTCCGTTCCATTTTGCGTATCTATTTGGAGAATAAGCTATATGAGGATTTCCCGCTCCGTCAAGAGCAAGGGAGGTGTAAGAACCAAGGCTGCTATTAGATGTGCCGTTCTCCACTATTGAAATTGTCCAATTTGAGCCATTATTAAAAGCAAGCTTCAACCCTTCATTTGAAGAATTAACCCAGTAGAAATAGCTGATATAAATATTGTTCGCACCGTCAATAGCAATTGAATTATACCTTCCCACACTATCCTGCGAGTCAATCGTTGCGGTTGACCAGGACAAACCGTTATAACCGGCGTATTTCAAATCATCATTATCATCGTCATAATAACTCACATGCGGATTGCCGTTTCCGTCAACCGCGATTGAAAGAAAATTACCCGTAATATTATCCAGATAGTCCGGGCTGCCCCACGAACTGCCCGTTCGTTTTATATAAGATAGCCCGGAATTGCGGTTATATGCAACATGGAGATTGTTATCTTTGTCTACAGCCATGCTGGGAAGGCTGGTTCCATTTGCGTCGACCGTTTCAAAATCAAACGGGTTTGCGTAAGCGCTTGCAGTGGCTGAAGCTACGGAATAATTGACTGAGACCTCATCCCTTACCCAAATACGGAAAAAATACCTGTAATCCGGAGTGAGCGTTATAATAGCTGATACTGTAGTCCCGGGAATTATCGCCTGTGTGGAAATTGATACGCTTGCATTTGTTGTAGACCACACAACAGTAGCGGTATCCGTGGTATATTGAATTTTGTATGAAGAACCCGCAGGAAGCGTTCCGGAATAGCCGTTATCACCGGGAGTTATCCATTCAAGCTTTACTTTTCCCGCCTGCTGGGCCCAGGTAGCTACAAACCCCGTGATTATTTCCGGAGGAGTTACATCGGGAGAAACGAGGGACATCGTACTGACAGTTGAATCAAATAAACTTGGTAATCCGTCGCCATTGATGGAGCGTACTTTAAAATAATAACTGCTGTCAGGAAGAAGGTCCGGCACGGTGATTCCGGAAGTTGATACAACCGTAACCGTCAAAGTGGAAAAATCGCTTGACGATGCTCTCCAAACCTGATAATTCGTTCCCGGTTCGGGATTGCCATTAGGATCCCAGTTTAAATTTATTGTATCCTGCCCAACGCTGGAAATCACGGTAGTGAATGGTTTTTCCGTACGCGTGTAGCAAAGCGTCGCCGAAGACGAAACTACGCCGCCGGCGTTTATCGCGATGACATATGCCTGATAAGAAGTGTTTGCCGTCAACCCCTGCTGGTCAAGAGTTACTATTCCGGGAGTCAACACATTTGCGTTTGCAATTAAATTAAATCCGGATCCGTAAGCGGAAGATACATATAATTTGAACCCGGTTTCGTTTGATGAATTGTCTGTCCAATTCCAGGTTATTGATGAAATACCGATTGCTACACCGTAAACCGGCGCAGGAGCCATGCTTTTCCCTCTGGAATTTCCGCCCATTGGAACAGGGTAACCGGATGCTGTCCAGTGGGCTGCTTTCAGCAGGCTGTTTGTCATATCATAATATGTAACGTGAATACCGCCGGAAGCATCTATTGCAATTGAAGGGGATGCGCCCATGGTCCCCCCTGAATCAATTGTGCAAGTTGACCAGGAAACTCCGTTAAATCCTGCGTACCTTAAACTGGTATAATTAGTGTGAACTATATGCGGATTTCCGGAGCCGTCCAAAGCAATTGAAGTTTCATATCCGCCGATTGCATCAACTTCAACTGTATTCCATGTAGTTCCGTTGTATCTCGCATAGTACAAAGAACTGTCTTTGTAAGCCACGTGAGGGTAACCGTTTGAGTCAAGCGCCATTGAAATCTGGTTCCCCGCGTAAGATAAATTGGATGTTGAAATTACCCAGTAGGAACTTACATAGTGCGCATATTTAATCTGCTCGGTATCGTAATTGTAATAGGCAATGTGGGGATTTCCTGAACTGTCAATCGCAATGGAATTGTATTTGCCTACATCCGACGAAGAATCAATGGTGTATGTTGAGAAGAAAACTCCGTTAAATTTTGCGTATTTCAAATCTTTCGATGAATCCTCATAATATGAAACATGGGTGTTGCCTTCTCCGTCAATAGCTTCTGATATATATTGCGTACTTGCGCCAGGGTTTGCGTCTACCGAGGAAGATATTTTCAAGGTTGAGCCTTCAAGCTTTGCGTATTTCATTTCGCGCGCGGAAGACTGATTGGTGTCATTGTAACATATATGAACAGCATTATTTGCGTCCACAACCACCGAATTCTGTAAAATACTGTTTCCCGGGATAGTTACCGGCGAACCCCAGCTTAAACCCGTGCGTTTTATAACCCGCAAATTATTACTGGTGTTGTAGCGGTAGGAAAGGAAAAGATCGCCGTTTTTATCAACTGTAAGAGAATTATACTGGCCGGCGGCAGGGCCGTCAACGGTTTCAAGCGTAAATGGCGAATCCATGGAAAATGACGGTGTTAACGCGCCTAAAAAAAACGCAGCTGCCACAAATAAATTTCTGATAAATTTATTGTTCATCAAGTCTCCCCTCGAAACTATCAGTGTACACTTATTTAGAAATGGGCTTGCCGCATTTGGGGCATTTAAGTGATGACGGCCTAAATCCTGGTTTGGATGGGACCTGGGTTTTACAAGAACTGCAAATCCCCGCCATACCACTCATGTTAGAATTGTGTGTTTCGCCTTCGGGGCCTTTGTTAAAACCTTTGTCAAAACTGTTTATTTTTCTGGTTGGATTCTGTGCATTTCTTGCTGGCATAATTTCTGGCTCCTTATTCCCCATTTTGAGGGGTTTTCGTTAATTTGGTTAAATCAAATCCCTGGGTTTCCAGCCGCCTAAGAATATCCCTGTATGTCTCCTCATCCATTCTCGGACTGCGGCACAAAATCCAGAGATGTTTCCTGGATGGCTTGCTTACCACAGCGTATTCATAATCTTTCCCTAAATCAATAATGTCATATTCCCCGCTGAAAGGCCAAAAAAACAATATCCTGAACCTGGCGTTTGTATTTTTATCTACAATCCATCCTTTCAATTTTGATTTTACGCATTTGCCTTTTACATCGCATTTTTTACCTTCAAAATAAACATTAATATCCTTGTCTTCCTTCATGGACCAGGTAGCGGTGCCGCAGATAAGTTTACCTTGGATGAAATTGGGGTATTTGGCAATTTCATACCACTTACCCTCGCACTTTTTGAGATCTACGTAATCAACCGTTTTCAAACCAGGAAGCTTATCAGCGTAGGCATTATTGAGTGAGTAGAAAGCACCTAGAACTAAAAACAGGACCCGAAGTTTTTTCATCGTGTATTATTTATACAATAAACAGAGGCCTAATTCAAGATAGAAATTTTGTTTATTTTATTTTTTGTCTTGCCGCAGCCAGGTAACGCTGCGCGGAAAGGTTTGAGGGGTCATATTTTATGACGATTTCATATTGCTCGGCTACTTTTTTCCAGTCATTTTTCTGCCAATAAGCTACAGCCAGATTCTGGTGCGCCTGTATGTATTCCGGTTTTATTTCTATCGCTTTATTGTAGTTTTCTATCGCCTTATCCGTTTTCCCCATCTTCTCATATGCAACCCCGAGATTTGTGTACACCTCCGCTGACGCTTTTCCCTGATTTACGATTTTCAGATATTCCTTTAATGCTTTATCAATCATGTTTTTTTCAAAATACATATATGCAACATAAGCCTCTACCGAGACGGAACCGCCTGATTCATAGGCTTCAAAACCTGCAAATGCTTTTTCAGCACCGCTACTGTCACCGGTTTCAAGGAAGTACTTTCCCAGAAGTTGATAATTGCTTGCAAGCAGGCTATGGGTGCGGAAATCCATGTTACTATCCTGCCGGAAAACATAAATTTCATCCCACGGAAAAGATTGTAGCGCCATGGGTTTTTTTGTGTTGAAAATGATCCCTTCGAAATAACGGGGTATATTTATCATATTGGGTTCAAAGGTTGCGTAATATACCGGCCGGTTTGAATTGCTGATTATTTGTTTTTCGTACGCTTCGCGGATTTGCAGGCGCGGGTTTCCCCAAATTTTATAGTAATTGTCGCCGTATATGCTGCGCGATACGCTTGCGTTGCAATCAATGAAAGTTATATCAGGCCGTAGTTTTATCGCCTTGGTAAGGTACGCTAAGGTAAATTCCATCTCATCAGCGCGGTCACTTAATAATATGGAGTTTCTAGGCAAGGTTCTCAGGATGTTTCTTGCCTGGTCCGGGTAGCTCAAATCTTGCCGGTGGGTTGTTTTCGGGTAGTTTCTTGCAAAAAGTGCTGATATACTAACCAATAAAACAACGCTTAAAAAAAATTTTTGGGTTTTTTGAGTAAGCAAAGGCTTAAATGAGCTTACGGCCGCGCCTATTATTAAAGGAACGGAAATAAATCCTAGGTAAATATAGCGTTCAAGTAAATCTTTGATAGAATCATCAAGTTTTGTGCGTGTTGATACTAAAAAACCGGGACCGGCTATAAAAAACATGGTTAAAAATACCAGCGAAAGCTTTTTATCTTTGATAAAAAACGCAATCATTGAAAAAACAAACAAAATAACGTTAAACAATCCGAAGCTTTTCAGCATTGTATCAACAAAAAAATAAAATTGATCTCTTATAATCTCAAAATTAAAATGAGAGCTGTACCCTCGGGCAATGCTGAACGCGCCGTAACGGCTTCGCGCGATTATTCCCCAAAACCTTTCAAAAGTTTTCGGGTCTTCCCAGCCAAGAATGGGATTTTGTTGCGCGCGGACATAAATATAGGCATAAACGCTTAAACCAAGCAGAAAAAACGAAAGAAACAGAACAAGATTTTTAAAATTGAACAAATTTTTATTCTTTGAAAGAAATATAAACAAAAACATAGCAGGAAAATATAAAACAAGCGTATAATGGTTGCCAAACCCAAGCCCAAGGGCAAAGAAAAACAAAATTATGTATTTATTTTGCGGATTTTTGTAATTGAGCGTTAAAATATAAAATAAAAACATTATAAAAAAAGAATTCAGCGTATAATATTTCGTAACCAGAGCCATAAACCAGAAATGCTGGGCAAACCCCAGGATTGCGGCAATAAGCGCCCACCCAAATAAAAAATCATTGGATAAAGCGGACAATATAAGGAAGACAAGAGTGATTGTCAGCACACCTGAAATGACTGATATAAGGTTAGCGCGGTAGGCAAAATTTCCAAACGGCACAAAACTGACTAAATTCTTTCCTATTAATGTATAAACAGGATAGCCGGAAGGGTGGGCAGTGCCGAGGGTGGCGCAGACTGTGCTGAGTTCTCCCGAATCGTCGCTGGTAATGTTCGGCGCCATCCCGGATAAATAAATCCCGAAAAATATTACCGTTACAGCGCAAGCGTAAACAACTGTCTTCATGTCTGAATTATATTAAATAATAACCCTTATTGGAACCCAATTTGCACTTTAAACTGAAAATTTGTAGAATGAACATACGATTTTTAATTGGGGTGTAGCCAAGTGGTACGGCACGGGAATTTGGATCCCGCATACGAAGGTTCGATCCCTTCCACCCCAGACTTTTCCTTCCTCATTTACCGAATTTCCTTTTTTAAGCACCAATCAACCGAGCGTTTTACTAACCTGGGGAACTAAATCCTCCTTTTTGCGTCTATTAGGTAGATAGAAGGAGGTTCCATGAATAAAACAAACCAAAATAATTATTTAGTATTTCTAAACCAGATTAAAGAAAGAATCAGAAATGCCCAATATGACGCACTAAAAGTAGTTAATAAAGAACTGATTTCTATGTATTGGGATATCGGTAAAATGATAGTTGAACGGCAGAAAAAGCATAATTGGGGAAAGTCCGTAGTTGAAAATATCGCTTCTGACCTTCAAAAAGAATTTCCTGGTGTAAAAGGATTTTCTTCTTCAAATTTGTGGAGGATGCGCATTTTTTATGAACATTATCGCAAAAATGAAAAACTCGCACCAATGGTGCGAGAAATAGGCTGGTCACATAATATTGCTATTACAGAAAAATGCAAAGATAATCTTGAACAAGAATTTTATATTCGAATGACCCGCAAATACGGTTGGTCAAAGAATGTATTAATACACCAGATAGAAAACAAATCTTACGAGAAAACACTTCTTAACCAGACAAATTTTAACAAAACGATTACACCCGAAATAAAAAAGCAGGCTAAACTGGCAGTAAAGGATGAGTATTCTTTTGATTTTCTTGAATTAGGTGAAGAACATTCTGAAAAACAACTTGAAAAGGCAATTCTCAGCAGAATGGATAGATTTTTAAGGGAAATGGGCGGGCTGTTTGCTTTTGTTGGTAGCCAATTTCGTCTTGAGGTTGAAGATAAAGAGTATTTTATAGATATTCTTTTATATCACAGGCATTTGCGTTCGCTTGTTGCGTTGGAATTGAAGGTTGGAGAATTTATTCCTGAATATGTAGGCAAAATGCAGTTTTATCTGGCTGTTCTTGATGAAAAAGTAAGAGCAAAAAGCGAAAACCCATCAATAGGGATTATTATTTGTAAAACGAAATATAAAATGGTGGTTGAATATGCTTTGAGGCAGTCCGAAAAACCGATTGGAGTGGCAGCTTATAAGGTTTCAGCTGTTTTACCAAAGGATTTAAGAAAAGAATTGCCCGCTCCTGAAAAAATAGCAATGTTATTGAATAATATTGAAAAATAATTTGTTTTTCCTTGAATTTCCCCTCAAAAAACAGTAACATAAGTCTGAAGGTTTCCATCAGCAACCTTGAGCTTTTATCAAATCAAGGATATTGTAGAGAAGGTTTAGTCCAGACTTATGAGGTAACCAACAATGCTATATAACAAAAGAGCTATTAAAATTATTGATTTTGTATTAATTTGTATTTTTGTATTATTTTTGTTTAAAAGTTTAAGAGATCTATTCTTTCTCCTTTCAATGTATTTTAAAGACCCAGTTGAGTACAATCTTTTACAAGATTCTAGTAAGGAATTATTTAATTTTATGTTTGGTGATAGTATTTATGTCCATATTTCAAGGTTAATTATTATTTGCATTACATTAATAGGAGCAATAGGTTTATTAAAGTTTAGAGAATGGGGTAGGAAAGTTCTCATATTTTCGTTATTAGTAATAATCTTCAAATATTTTTATATGGCAATGAAAATATTCAATATTGAAATATTCCGTTATTACAATGATCCGGTTTTTGATTTGTCTAAAGCTTACGTAAAATTCATTGAAAATTTGGGAACATCAATACTATTAAGTTTAGTAGTGTATTATTTTTCAATCCAAAAGGTTAGAGAGTGCTTTAGAGCCAATAAAACTCAACCATTGTAGTAGGAAGTTTGATTATTTACACCTCACCTAGAGTCAAGATTATCCGCAGGATGGTTTACCGCCCCCAATTTTTTTAATTCTTTTACATTTTCTTTTTCAAATACCAGATTGTCGAATGTTTTGTTATAAGTCGGGGAACTATTCTCCCCCTTTTTGCGTCTATTAGGTAGGATATAAGAAACTATTTCAATTAAAGGAGACTATCTAATGGACCAAAAAACAGTTTCGCTTGTTTTTGCAGAAAGAATTGAGCATAAAATACTAGTTATTCGCGGTAAGCAAGTAATTCTAGATAATGCCCTAGCTAAGCTTTATGGGGTCACAACAGGAAATCTAAATAAGGCAGTTCAAAGAAATTTAGATCGGTTTCCTGAAGATTTCATGTTCAAATTAACTCAAGAAGAATACGATTCTTTAAGATTCCAATTTGGAATCTTAAAAAGAGGGGAACATTCTAAATATTGTCCTAATGCTTTTACAGAACAGGGCGTGGCAATGCTTTCAAGTGTTTTGCGTAGTAAGCGCGCTGCACAAATAAATATCCAGATAATGCGCGTTTTTACACGTCTCAGGCATATACTGGAAGAGCATCATGAATTAAGAAATAAAATCCAGCAGCATGATAAACAGATAAGCGCGATATTTCAAACGCTGGAAAAATCCCTATTCAGATTATCTTCCACCAAAGACAAAATAGGTTTTAGTAAATAATTTCCTTGAATTTCCCCTCAAAAAATCCAATCCAAAAAAACCCTCCCTTGCTAAAGCACCGTATATAAGCTATTGTGTGTATAGGCTTACGAACAGCGGGTGGACTTCATAAATAACATTCCAGAAATTAAAAAAATCGTCTTTATCGGAAACTATCTCCCGCGTAAATGCGGCATAGCAACCTTCACAGAAACCCTCTACGAATCCATCGCGAACCAATTCCATAACATTAACTGCTTTGCTATTCCCGTCAATGATACCAAGGAAGGCTACGATTATCCCGACTGCGTAAGATTTGAAATCAGGGAACAGGAAATTGATTCCTACAAGCGCGCAGCGGATTTTATAAATATCAACGCCGTAAACATTGTCTCACTCCAGCATGAATACGGCATTTTCGGCGGCCCCTCGGGGGTTTATATCCTCACACTCCTGAAAAAACTGCAGATGCCCGTTGTTACCACTTTGCACACCGTCCTTAAAAACCCGAACAACGAACAAAGACAAGTCATGGAAGGCCTGACGGAACTATCGGATATCTTTGTAGTAATGACAAAAAGGTCCGCTGACTTTTTGACGGATATTTATAAAGTCCCCGAAAACAAGGTCCGCCTAATCCCGCACGGAATTCCGGACATTCCCTTTATTGATTCAAATTTCTACAAAGACCAGTTCGGCCTCGCAGGAAAGTTTGTACTGCTGACCTTCGGCCTTCTTTCCCCCAACAAAGGAATAGAAAATGTTATTCAAGCTTTGCCTTCCATTGTCAAGGAATATCCTAATGTAGTTTATGTAATTTTAGGAGCCACACACCCAAATCTTGTGCGCGAAGAAGGCGAAGCATACCGGTTAAAACTTCAGAACCTGGCGGAAGAACTGGGTGTTACAAAAAATGTGATTTTTTATAACAGGTTTGTCACCATGGAAGAACTGAAGGAATTCATTGTCACCGCCGATATTTACATAACGCCATATCTCGACGAAAAACAGGCGGTTTCCGGTACGCTCGCTTACTCTTTCGGCGCCGGCAATGCCGTAATTTCCACGCCTTACTGGCACGCCGCGGAATTGCTCGACGAAGGCAGGGGAATACTCGTGCCGTTTAATGATCCTGATGCGATCGCGCGTGAAGTCTTGGGACTGGTCCGCGATAACAATAAACGAAACACGCTTCGCAAAAACGCATTTATACTCGGAAGGGAAATGACCTGGAGCAACACGGGAAAGCTTTACATGGAGACATTCAAGGAAGCCCGGTTAAAACACCCGACGCTTATCCAGAAAAAACTTGTGTTGGCTTCGCTGGACCAGGAATTGCCCGAACTGCCCGCTTTCAAACTTGACCATTTATACAGAATGACCGATTCAACCGGAATTATCCAGCACGCGACTTTCAATATACCTAATTTGGCCGAGGGTTATTGTACCGACGATAATGCCCGCGCCCTTATATTGACGATTTTTCTTGACGAGCTTAAAGAAGGCGATAAAACAAAACTTACGGACATGGCGACCATATACCTAGCTTTTTTGAACAGCGCGTTTAACGATAAAACCCACCGTTTCAGGAATTTCATGAATTATAACCGCACCTGGGTAGACGAAGCCAACGGAGTCGGGTCGGAAGATTCGCACGGCAGGGCTATCTGGGCATTAGGCACCTGTATCGGCAGGACTACAAACGCTGGTTTCAGGAATTTTGCGAATATGCTTTTTGAAAAATCATTGCAGCCTATCTGCGACTTCAGTTCTCCCAGAGCGTGGGCATTCTGCATCATCGGCCTTCACGAATACCTGAGGTGTTTCGACGGGGACCGGCGGGTGCATCAGATACGACAAACATTGGCAAAAAAACTTTTTGAATTATACAAAGTGCACAGTTCCGAGGATTGGCCCTGGTTTGAATCGGTCGTGACCTATTGCAACGCGCGGCTTTCCCACGCGCTCATTTTAAGCGGGCGCTGGCTTGAAAATAAGGAAATGCTTGATTCAGGATTAAAATCCCTTGAGTGGCTGATTAAAATTCAAACATCTCCTAAAAACCGCTTCCGTCCCGTAGGATCCAGCGGGTTTTATAAACAGGGCGAAGAAATTTCAATAGCCGACCAACAGCCGGTGGAAGCTTTAACAATGATTTCAGCGTGCATTGAGGCCTTTAATACTACAGGCGAACTCATGTGGTATACCGAGGCGCGGAAGGCCTTCCAGTGGTTCATGGGACGCAACGACCTGGACATTCCTTTGTACGACTCTTTAACCGGCGGATGCAGAGACGCTCTTCATGTTGACCGTGTTAACCAAAACGAAGGAGCTGAATCCAGCCTTTCTTTTTATTCATCCCTGGCGGAGCTGACAACAATTCAAAACATGCTTCGAAGCCGGAAATCATGACAAGTATCGCATCCTTCGCAAAAAGTTCCAATGTCTCGCTCACGCCGGACCAAACCAGAACTATTCTGAGGCCTTTTGTGCCAAGAAATGAATTGCAGGTTGTTAATATTATTTCGCGGGTAATGTCCCTGCCGGAAGAATCCGTCATAAACCAACTTAATAAAGTGCTGAAAGATTTTTCGCACCGCCATGAAAACATCGAAATAGTATTCCTGGAACATTATGAAATGATCCGCCCGCGCCTGTTTATCGATTTGCAGCCGTCCAGGGAAAGAAAATTGTTGATTGGTTCATATTTTTCAAGCGAATATTCTTTTGAATCAGCCGCTCTTTTCAATCCGTCTATTGTCCCTCACCCGGACCAGTCCAACCTGCCGGAAGGGTCCATGCGATTCATAATGAGTTTGAGGGCCACGGGCGAAGGACATATATCGTCGTTAACTTTCCGGACCGGCGCCATTGATAAAAATAATTCGATTATTGTAGATAAACCCGGGAAATACGCAGTGCCTGCCCTGCATGTACAGAACCCGTTTTATGATAAAAAAACTTTCCATATGAAACTTTCCGAAATGGAACTGGAGAATGATTTTTCCATATGCGTTCTGGATTCACTCAAGGATACTTTCGCGTTTTCAGAGCTAACGGACACTTTAAAAAAAGTTACTTTTGACTGCAACCGAAAAAAAACACAAGATGACACGCTTACAAGCGAAAAAATGCTCCTGCTTGCTTTATCCAACTACGAGACCGAACTTCCCGCGTCCAAAAAACTTTCTGATTTTGTAATATTTCCTTCTTCCCCGGCGGAACAAAACGGCATAGAAGACGCGCGGTTTGTGCTTTTTACCGATGACAACGGAACGAAAACCTACTACGCTACCTACACGGCTTATGACGGCAGGACCGTTCTGCCACAACTTGTTGAAACAAAAGATTTCTCCCACATAAAAATGATAACGCTCAACGGAAAAGCCGTAGAAAATAAAGGAATGGCGCTGTTTCCGCGGAAAATTAACGGGAAATACGCGATGCTTTCCCGGCAGGACAACGAAAATCTTTTTATAATGTATACGGATAACCTTCATTTCTGGCAGGAACCGCGCCTTATAATGAAACCCGCCTACGAGTGGGAGTTTATTCAAATAGGCAACTGCGGGTCCCCGATAGAAACTGACACCGGATGGATTGTGCTTACCCACGGAGTCGGCCCGGTAAGAAGATACTGCATCAGCGCGATACTGCTGGATAAAAACGACCCTGCTAAAGTCATCGGCCGCCTGAAAGAACCTTTAATCATACCGGATAAAATAGAGATGTCGGGTTATGTACCCAATGTTGTTTATACCTGCGGGGCATTGATTCACAATCAAGACCTGATATTGCCCTACGCAATGACAGATAACACCACAACCTTCGCTGTTATCAACCTAAACATCCTTCTAGCCGAATTAAAGAAGTAGAAATCCCTGATTTTGCTTGAAAAATTAAGAATTAATTAGTAGAATACCTAATCATTATAATTAATATACGGCTGCGTTGCTGTAGAACTCTTGTTATTTGAGATTTGAGATCTAAGATTTGAAATTTTATAACATGGCTGCGTAGCTCAGTGGTAGAGCAGCGGTTTCATAAGCCGCGCGCCGAG
>Ga0156457_1009_pt2 | contig 16948 bp, 8 predicted proteins | sample RifOxyA2_FD_111904 | JGI IMG/M metagenome (GOLD analysis project Ga0156457, IMG submission 111904) | Elusimicrobia bacterium RIFOXYA2_FULL_40_6 | reverse complement strand
CTCCGAATCCAATGAACCTTTTATTACTTAACAACAAATTTTTACTGAAACTAAAAGTTACAGCCATGTCGCTTGCCCCAAAAGATGTTGTTTGCTGGCGGTTTTCGTCCCTGCCCTCCATTTCACCCTGGGATAATACAATTACACTTCCTCCAAATACACCTGATTTCAAAGGGCTGGCAAACCCAATATAATCCAAGTTTGAATCCACTATCCACTGGCTGTGCATAGCCGAAACTTGCCTTTGTGTTAATTGTGAAAGCCCGCCTGGATTCCAGTTTATTGCTGTTACATCGTTTGCAATAGCTGTAAATGCGCTCCCTATCCCGACAGGCCTGGCACCGATTCCAATTTTTAGGAAGTCAGCCCCGGTGTTTTCTGAAAAACAATTTGCTGAAAACATTGTGAAAGTAAAAAAGAAAATTATTAGTGTTTTTTTCATTGTTTTGTACCTCATTTTATCACCGCAAGCTTCTTAATAATTCTTATCGGTGATTCTCCCAATTTTTCCGCTTTTATACTGTAAATATAAACACCGCTGGCAACATTTTGCGTATTCCATTGATACTCATAGCAATATTTGCCATCTTTTGTTTGATGATCTGTTCCCTCTAACATTTCACTTTTCACCAACTCTGCTGCAATATTATATATTTTTATTTCTACACTGTCCGCAATACCTACCTCAACATGTATCGTCGGTTTGTACCTGCCTTTTGCTGGGTTCGGATAGGCATAAACATCGCCAAGTTTGAATGTGGGGTCAGCGGTATTGCGCTTTCTTACATTCATTATGCCCCTTGTTGAATCCGTCCCGGGATATATATAGAATTCATCCAGGGTTCCTAGACAATTCCTATACCCGCTATTGCCCTTTGACCCTATAAGGAACTTTTCCTGTTGAGCTAATGCCTGCCAGTTTTCCGCGTTGTAAAGTGTCTGCGATTTCTTCTCACCGTTAACCCATATTTCTGCCTGCGGGATGCTCCTGTCCCAGGCGAACTTTATATGATACCAGGTGTTATTATCCCATATTGAACCTGTATATGTGGTTCTGGTATAAACATTATTGATTTTGTCAGTGTAAAAATACACATTCCAGGGCGTGTTGTACTCAATATAACCGTCAAAACAATTGCTGGTTCCGCTGATTCCCGAGGTGGAAGCGGCGAAAAACCATTGACCGTTAGCCGGTCCGGTAGAATTTGGTTTGTACCAGAACTCTATTTCCCCGGCGTCTGTATTTAGGTTCGTCGGGTCTATATCATAGCCCATCCTGCCTATGGTCCAGTGTGTAGGGAAATTTATCGCTTTTCCTACATGCGCTACGGTGGTGCTTACTAACATGTTATTTGAATCATTTTTTATAAGCCCGCCTTTTCCTATGTTAGGGGCAAGGTCTGTAAGGTTTTCCATATCCCAATAAAAATAGGGTTCGTTAAGGTTTTGCGTTTGGGTTTCTGTTTGATTGGATATACCTGAAATATTCGTTTCTATGTTTTGTGACCATACACAAAAATAATAGGTTACTTCCCTCATTAGTTTACTTACTGTTATTCTTTGGGTTTCAGATGGATTAGCATCCGCTGTTGAAATGATTATCTGCGCTTTTGTTGTCTGCCAATAGTTTGTATCCGCGGGGTTTGAGTTCCAAGTTGAGTATTGAATGTAATATTTTCCTGTCAGGGTACCGGTATTCCCGCTTTCACCGGGCGAAGTCCAGGTTAAATCCGCCTGCCCGGAATTGGTTCCCGTCTCTGCATACAGGTCAGTTATTGCCGCAGGGGCAGCTATATCGTAAATATACAATTCATCCATGGTTCCTTTTATTGTCCCGTAGCTACTGCCGGGATATTTGTTCCCTATTGTGAAGTTGTAGAAGGTTAAGGGTTGCCAGTTCGCTGAGTTGTGAACTGTTCCTGACTTCTTTTCCCCATCTATCCAGATTTCTACCTTCTGGTTTAACCGGTCCCAAAGGAATTTCAAGTGATACCATTTCCCTTCCTCTGCCTGCCAGTCAGAAGTAACTGTATATACATTGTTTGCACTGTCTGCCATAAAACCCATCGGGTATGAAGGATTCCCGCTTATATACCCATAAAAAGAAGAATATTCACTTGTATTTGTTGTGCAACTGCCAAAAAATAAATAGCACCAGCTTCCAGGACTTCCTGAAAAGTCAGGTTTATACCAGAATTCTATAGCCCTTTTATCGGGGTTTATATTTGCAGGGTCAATATCAAAATATGCAAGATTAGTATTCCATGTGGAAGGAATACTTATTCCGTTTCCTGTCTTTGCATAGCTATTTGTTATGGGGCCTTCATCAGGGTTTGTGTAATTAATAAAGCCCGGGCCAGCGTTGGGTGCTGTGTCACCGATACTTTGCATATCCCAGTAAAAATAGGGTTCGTTGAGGTTTTGGGTTGGAGCTCCTGCTTCGTTTGACCTTAGTGAATAGATTTCGTCCTCATCCTGGGTTTTTACAAAGAAATAAAAGGTTACGCCCCTTGCGAGTTTGCTTAATACTACTGTTTGTTTCTGACCAGGGACTATATCTTCGGTTGTAATAAATACTGTCCATCTTAAACCGGAAATAACAGGTGTTACCATGTCATATTGAATCATGAATTTCCCGTCATATATTTCTTTGGGAATATTAGAGTTTGGGGCGGACCAGGTTAATACTGCCTGCCCGGATTTTTCGCCTGTTGTGACAACTAAATCGTTGACCGCTGACGGCGGAATAGTCATTTTTTCATCTGCGCCGATATCCCAGGTAACATCATAAGAACGGCTGTCACCGTTTATATCGTCAGAAAATACCAAGTATGGATCATTGGATAAATCTATACCGTGGTTCCTTGCCACATTGTCAGTTTTTGAAAGCAGGAAGTTATTTAATATTTCCTGCTTAAAACTAACATTTTTATAACGATATGCGGTATCAGGGGATGTTGCGTCTTCCGATATGTTGTTTGAGGCTACTTGGGCTACATTGTTGACCAATTTGTAGTTTTGTTGCATCGGATGGGTGCTGCTATTTTGTATTAAATTGTTCTTTAAGTAAACGGCATTGTTTTTCTCTAGGTATATGCCTGCCGGAACATTTTGGTAACCAGTCTGTAGAGTATTATTGTAAATTATGGAAGTTCCTTTGTCAGTTTCATTATAGGATCTTATTCCTGCATCAGAAAAATCATATATCATGTTGTTCCAGATTTTTACTATTGCGTCGGAATTGTTCGCTATGGCTATACCCCTGCGAGCACTGTGTATTATATTGCTCTTGCATTGTAATTCGCCAGCACCATTGTATTCTATGCCGTCCGCATTTTGAGTGTTTTGGTTTGCTATTTGCAGTCCTTCAATTCTTACATAATCAGCATTTACCTTTATCGCCGAAGTTAATTCCGTTGAGGGTGTTAGCCGGTAAGCTGAATTAAACCATCTGCCTGTATGTTTGGCTTCAGGGGTGGTGTAGATTTTAATGTAGTTTTCAGGAGAAGTTACCCAACCATCAATATTTATATTACTTGTTTCTGGGCTTGTCCATAAGCCATCTATTTTTGCCACTGCCGAACCCGTGTAAGGCTCTGCGGTTGTTGTAATATAATTAGTACCGGAATTTTGATAATAGATTTTCTCGTTGTTGATAAACCTGCCGGTGATATTTTTGATTAATATTTGAGATGAAGTTACATGCACTGCTGTTCCCGTTGCACCGGAAGTTTCCCCGGTAACTGTTGCGCTATCAGGGATTGAACCGGTCAGACCGCTGTGGTCAAAAACTATTGAGGAAGTTAAATCGCAATGAACTGCCGACTGCCAGGAAGACAAACTATTGTAATCCCCGCCGGTTTCTTTGATGGTACAAACAAATTCTTTCACCGGCAACCTGCCAAACAGTCCATACAAAGACGCATGTTCCAGTTTTACCTTTATCCAGTTTTCATCCTGGTTGCGTTCCACTATTGTGAGCGGAATTTCATTCCATTGACTTGTTTGTTCATTGAATGTATATACATTTAATTCTTTTTCCTTTAGAGTATTACCGCTGTAAGTTAAATCGTTATCGGTATATTTGATAGTAAGGACTGCGTTATCAAATACAGTGTTATTCGGAGTGATATCAAATAAACTTCCTACTGCATTCGTTCCTGATGGGACAGTATTTAAAGCAAGTTCGGCTTGAGAAGTATTTGCTACAACAATTGAAGCAGCTTGAGATTGGCCATTTAATGTCGCAGAATTATAGTCCAAAGTGCCAAGACTGTTAGCCGTTTGTGTTATAGTGCGATAACCAGGGGTAGCATACTTTAATGACGCATTTGTTGCATCGTAATAAGCTATATGAGGTATTGGTGTCAACCCTGAATAGTCAATATCTAAAGATAGCCAGGAACCGACATTTCCTACCGTATCTACATCTTGAATAGCCCAGCCTGAATTTTCTTCTAATTGAGTAGCATATTGAAGAACACCGCGTACATGGTTATAATAAGCAATATCTGGAATTGCCCTACAGACAACTAATGACGACATCCGCCCAGTACCAATTGTTTGCTTTATTAAATTAACACCATCCCATCTCGCATATTTGACTGTTCCATCGTTACTGCTATAACTTATGTGGTTGAAGTAATGGTCATATTTAAGTGAAGGGTTAGCAGTAAATTGGTAGCAATTATAATCTATTAATCTATCGGTTTGGTTGTTACCGTTATTTATAACAAGTCGAAGGTCATTACCGTCAATAAAACATGCCCTAAAATCAACCGGATCGAAAAAAACCAAAGAGGAATCTCCTCCACCATTGAAAATTGGAACAACCTCCGTGGGTAACCAAGTTCCATTGTCAGTTCTGTAATCAAGCATTTCTTGAAAAATATGTGCTTCGTAATAACTAATTGCAGGTTGACCATGATCAATATCAAGTGACATTTGTTTAAGTTTATCTGGGTCAATACTGAGAAATGTCCAAGGATTCTCAAATCTCCATTCATTATCCGATGACAACCAGGCATATTTCAATTTTTTATTATTAACATCAAAGTATGCTATATTGGGGCCATTTTTAATTGATGTACGAGTCTCACTTCCAACAATACCTAAAGACTGAGTAGTCCAGTTGCTACCATTATAATTTGCATATTTTAAAGCCCCGTTAGCCCTGTCGAAATAACTTATGTAAACGTTTGGAGAAACAACAGAAATAGAACAATATTCACCAACACCGCCTGAATCAATTGTCTTTGTTACCCATCCTGATACTTTTTGATATGAACTTTGAGCACTTGGTGAAACAGTAAAGTACCCACCACTTACACCAGAACCTTCTGTCCCATTTATAGCTTTACATCTTACCCGTATTTTACACAGCGTTGAATCAATATTGTCTGGGAATTGTATTTCATATTTCCCGGAATTGCTAAGATTTGTAGCTATTTGTGTCCAAGTGTTACCACCATTAACAGAATAATCAATTGAAATCGGATTTTGAGCTAGATTCATGGCATCATTTGCGTACCAGGCAACATTAAGTTTTTGGGAAGTATTTATTCTTTCCCCTCCAGTTGGTAATTTTACTAATACCGTAGGCGGTACTCTATTGACTACAAATGGGTATGTATGGGTAATTCCATTATTCAATACGTCAATTGCCCTTATGTACACATTGTAACTACCCGAAGGAAAAATAGGAGTTACAAAACTAAAATTTTCACTAAGTTCGTCAAATGTACCATCTGTGGGTGTAAGAGAAGTCCAATGGATATTATCAAAACTATAGTCTATGGATTTAATCACTGAAGTGGTATCGTTGGCTGTTCCAGAAATTGTAAAATTTTGAGTGGTAACAGGATTAGGTATTGGGACAATGTTAATTATCGGAGGGAAAGTATCAGGAGTGTAATTTATTGACAAGGAATGAATAGCGGGTGTTTTCAAAATGTGGGCTGAATTTAAAACAGCTTTCCATTGTACATAAGTTGTTTGCGATGTGTAAACAGGTGAAGTTATATCAAACTGTCGACCTCCAGTGATTGTTTGTGGATTTGTTACTGGTGCCCAGTTTGACCAATCAGTCACACCATCAGGGTTTGGCCCTGTTTTTGTTAAATAAGTTACAGATTGATTATCCATCGTTTCAGCTACACTAAATTTACCCCAAGAGTTAATATTAGTGGCCTGTACAATATCAGAAGTAAAGTCTCCTGAAAGTTTATATGATTGCGCAACTACCGGTATAATTTCATAAAAGTCCAACTTTACATCTACTCCTGCAGGATCTGATTTTGGGCCTTCTGAGCCATATCCCCAAAGTGAAAATACTACTTTATCTATACCGTAAGATAAATCAAATTCTACATTCTTTATCTCGTTTGTTCCAATATAAATCCAACCTGTGTCATGAATTTGGGCAGTGCCTTGATAAGTCTGTGTTTTATACCATCCCTTATTTTCATTATCGGCACTAACTTGAATATTAAATTTTACCTTGATTTTAGTTAAAATAGTCTGTTGATCAAAAGTTACAGTTGCATACCCCTTAACATCAAGACTTGCTGTGGACCATGATGAATCATTTCGACTTCCGTTTATCTCGTAATAAGTGTTTTCATTGTTGTCAACAATATTATCAATTGAGCCTGTAGTAGAACCACCTTCAGGGTTGTTGCTGGAACCGAAGTCGTTAGCTATGGATATATGTTTTGTTAAAGAATGTAGTGAATAATCATAAATCTTTAATCCATCATTCGTTATATCTACATCATTACAAGCGCCTTTTTGAAAATCTGATACGGAAATCCATTGTTTACTGTCAGAATAAACATTGACAAAATTTAGTAACACAACAGAGGAAAACAATACCATAAATAAGTTTTTGTTCATTTCTTAGCTACCTCCATTTTAAAATACTACCGCTATTTTTCCAACATGACTGCGTGAACTGGAACCATTCCACATCACGGGATATTGAGGATCAAGAAAGTTATTAATTTTATATAAATATATTCCGCTTGATACTCTATTACCGTGCTCATTTTTTAAATCCCATTCAATTTTGTCCATATTCACGTCTTTTGTTAATATCCTTACTAACTCACCTGATATATTGAAAATCCTTATTACTGTCGGGTCATTTGATAAATTCGCAAAGGTAATTACTTTGCTGTTTGTACCTGACTTAAACGGGTTTGGATATACCATAAAATTAGATAAAGTGGATTGTACTGCTATTGGGTCGCTCCAGTCGCTCCAGTCTGTATATCTGTAGGTTTCTGTTCTTGCTCGTACCCTCATACGGTAACTTACTCCCATATCTGCATCTGCTACAGTAAGTCCATTTCCACCCTCACCTGCTATATCTTCTATGGTTCCCGGTGTTTTCCAGATTTGCCCGCCATATTTCTCAAAATAACTCTCTAAATCTGCTACATCACCTTTAGTCCATGACCATTTTATTGTTTTGTTAGCGCTGGAATATGTTTCTATAAATGGTTTACCTGGTTTTCCTGTTGGCAGGGTAGGATCATAGAATTTATACAGAGTATAATCATCGTCTATAACGGCACCAAATATTAGATTTAAAACGTTATTAATACTTATTCCTTTACCGCTACCCGCTCCAAACGCAAAAGGAGGAGCGTAATAAGTCAATCTTTGTTCTTTTCCCCAGGTTATGCCATAATCAGGGCTATTCAAATAATTAACTTCTGTATACCCATTATACTTAGAATCACTCCAAAATATATGCAACCCATTAGAATCTACAACTGGATTTCCTGAAATTGATGACCAGTGGCTATCTAAATCAGTCAATCTTTGTGATGATGACCAAGTTAACCCGCCATCTTCACTTCTTTTACAATAAATTTCATAAGTATACTCTTGGCTAGAAGGGTATTGATAATCATCACAGTAAAATAAATGAATTATACCGTTATTATCAATAGCCACACTACTATAATTAGCATTCCCTGTTGAATTGATAATATTTGTATCAGGTGTCCATGCATTTCCATTATTTATGCTTCTTTTATAGTATATCTGTGTTTTTCCATTCCTATAATCTGTCCAAAACAGATGTAGTATATCATTCTTACAAAGAATATTTGAATTTGAACAAAAAAAGGATGGAGTACTTAAAGAATAGGGAACACACCAAGTATTTCCATTATCAGTAGATGTTGTCATGTATAATTTGTAACTTCCTGTCGGACTATCTGCAAAAACAACATATAAAGTAGTTGAATCAGCGCATATAGAAGGATATATTGCGTTGTAATGATCGCTTGAAATGATTTTGTCTGCCGACCAAGTATCTCCACCATCTTTGCTCATTTTTAAATAAACCTCAAAATTTCCACTCCTTGCATCAGACCACACCAAACATAGAGTATTATTAAACGAGATAAATTCAGCTCCTCTACAATAAATAGTATTAAAAATCGTCAAGGTTTTTTCAGTAGTCCAAGTTTTTGCATTGTCTATTGATTTTCGATAGTATATTTTATATGTGTTATCATTAACGGCTAAAAACCCGCCTAGAACTAAATGCATTCCATTCATATCATTTGCTATCCCAATGGCACCACCAGAATTTACAGAACTCATTTGTCTATCATCTGACCAGCCTTCTATATGCGGTGTTGAAACAGCTACATCCATTTTTGAGATATTTCCCTGGGTGCTTATCGGGTCAAATGTGAATCTTGCAGCAAACAAATTTGTAGTTACTATCACTATTAAGATAATTATAAAAATGTATTTTTTCATTTCTGCAGGCTATAATTCCTATTTCCATCCGGTTGATTTTGCAAGCAACTCGCAATATTCCATAAAATCTTTCCAGTTTACATCATTCGGAATTCCGTGATCGCAGCTGGGTATATATCCGCCGTCTTTAATAACAGGCGCAAGGCGTTTTATTTCTTCCTGGATAATTTTCCCGCCTTTTGCCATTGCTCTCTTATCAACTCCGCCTTTAAACGCCATTTTCTTGCCGAACATTTTTCTTAGCTGGTTAACATCGCACCCGGCAGCAACCTCCATAGGGTCGCATTCATTTATACCGCATTCAATCCAGACAGGAATGAGCTCGGCTATATATCCGTCGGAATCAACCCCGTAAACAGGGCATCCGCTTCCCTTTATTATCTCATTCCACTGGCTGTAGCAGGGGCTTAAGAACTCCCTCGCCATTGCGGGAGAAATCATGGCTTTTTCTTTATACGCCATATCTTCTGAAATATGCACAAAATCCAATTTTACATGAGGAACAATTTTTTCCAAAAGGGCAGAAACATAATCTTTCCAGAAATTCACCATGTCTTTCACAAAATCGGGATCTTCAATGAAAAGCATGCAAAGTTTTTCAAAACCAAGCCATTCCCTCAGCTGCCAGAAAGGCCCGGAAAATTCCAGACTGAGAACATAGTCCCTGTTCTGCGCTTTTTTGCCTTCTTCCTTAATATTCTCCGGAAACCTGCTTGGATCATTCGGATTATAACGCAATTTCATTGCTTCCCAGTCGTTTCTATTTTCTACCGGGCACTTCAGCCAGCTTCTTGTAACGAAATCTATCGCATCCCTCAGATACCTGACATCAAAATCATTTGAAATCTCGCAAATGTTGCCTTTCCAGTCCTGTACTATCTGCGAGCGCTCTTTTTTTTCAATTACTTTTTCTTCAAACATCGGGTTCATTCTTTCTTCAACCCAGATGTCGGCTTTTTCTATTTTCTTCAGCGGTTCAATCCCAAGTTTTTCCCTGACAAAATCTATATAGTTCTTACCTTCAGGCAACCCTTGCATGTTCCAATTTTTAATTGTAGATTCTCTTGCGCTACCCGGCATAAACGGCACCTTGTCGGGATTGCCAAACAACATAGTTTCTAAATAGCGCTCGCGCTCGGTCATTGTTACCTCTCTAATACCCAATGCCATCCGCTTGGAAGGATATTGGGTACATTCCTTTTATTCCCCGGATTTTTTACCTGTCATTTGTTCTATAGTAATTTTAATTACTGAAATTCTTTTCATCATTTCTGTCGGATATTGGAAGGAACCTTGTGAATATTGCCCCATAACTATATCCAAAGCTTTCATTTTCTCGCCTGAATCATCAATCAAAACCGCTTTGCCGGTACCTATCACGCTGGAATATTTCATTGAATAGTCGCAGGCTTTTTCAGCCGTGACTATTTCGCATTTTCCTTCTATTTCAAAACAAACATTATTGTTTTTCTTTATAATATCAAGTTTCTTCCCCTGTGCCACAGAATGAATGTAGAGGCAATCATCTTTATACCCGAAACATACCGGCACTATGTAAGGCATATCGCCGTCACATAATGCAATCCTGCAAACCTGCGCTTCCTTTATAATAGCTTCCATTACTGATTTGTCCGTAATTTCCCTGTCGTGTCTTCTTATAAAACCCCCTATTATCCCAAGTGAAAACACTTTGTTTCAAATGCTTTTATATTTGCTTTGAATTCTTTCACTTTTCCGATAGTTTTATTACTGAAAGCGTCAACAACTTTAATTTTACCCGGCAGACTGATATTTCTTATGCCGGCGCTGTTGTAACCACGTACAGCAAGCATGCGGCTGTTTGCAAAAACTAAATCGCCATTATCCACATACGTATGGACACTGGAAGCTCTTAAAATACAGTTTAATAATTCCCACTGCACATAGTTAGTCCCTAAATATATGCTGGTCCAGTTTTTCATCTCTTTAATAGCAGCGCCTACAAATGTAGGGCTGGGTTTGTTGAATTGTGTGGGAATCAACAATTCCAGAGAATCTATGCGATTACGATTTTTTTCATCAGGCAAAGGCAGCATTTCAGCGACATAATATGCCAAAGGAATAGTTTGCGGGTCATCTACCGTCAGTACAGGATTAATACAAACAAAAGGGAAATAATCAAACTTGCCCATATTTTTGTTTCTTGGCGTTTTTCCTTTACGCAATTCATTTACCATGCCGAAAAACCTGCCTGAACCGTAAAGCTCACAAATTTTATGCTCGCCGGGAAGAGACATCATCGTCGGCGTACATTGCCCGGTTCGCTCAAGGAAATTTATTCCTGTGAGTGCTTTCATATTTCCGGCATCATAAATTGAACCATTTTCTTTTGGCTTACCTAAACCTGAAGCCCAATAAAAAACCAGTGTCCGGTTTTTGCTTTTAAGTTTTTCTACGGCTTCCCTTTCTTTTTCATTAAGCACTATGCAATCAATAAAAAAAGCTGTTTTAATTCTATCCAGAGGAAAGTCCGGATGAAGAACATCTTCCAGGTTATATACTTCATACGGCGCGCCCATCCTGGGAAATGTATAATACATAGTTTGGGAAACAACAAGCGTCGTGTTTCTGGGCCAATTCGGCATATAGTATTCCGACTGCTCGCTTACAAAAACCGCAGCTTCGGCGGCCGGTTTCGGTTTCAACACGCGATGTTTTTTATCTATTGCCTGCAATTTTTTTAGCCGCGGCCAATAAATTTTACTTTTGAACCATTGTTTCTGGAAATCCCACCACCAGGCGTAAATGCCTTCAACAATATTTTTACAGGAAACGTGGGTAATTAAGTCAACATAATGCTCAGGCTTTGTGATTTCGCCGATACTAGTCATTATCTCCCTGAGGGATTCCTTCTCCATCGGCGGAGTGTCTTCTTCCTGGAACCATAATTTGTTATGCAGGTGAATTGAAGCAACTAAAGAATGGCTTAATTTTGAAGTTGTTAAATCATGGTTTGCTTCTGTGGTTGACGGGCCGGAAATGAAATCCACATAAGGCGATTCTATAACTTTTTTAAAAGGGTCTATAAAATGCTCGCAATCCAGAAGATGCTCGCAGAAAAAACCGGTTAAAAGGTCAGGCCTGCGTTTTTTTGCCGCGGCCGGGCCGGTAAGTATCATATCCAGGTGCTCTTGCGCCGCAAATTCATACCAGTCAACCGACGCGCGCCCGTTTGGCGTTCCTGTATCCTGTAACCAGCCTCGCTGCGGATTAGCGATTGCTTCTTCCGGCATCAAAGCTTTTTCAATTGTCAGTCCGGGCTTTCCGTAGCTTTTCGCAAGTGTTTCATCAGTTTTATAGCGTTTCATCAGGAATTCATGATATTTTTTCAGCATTGCGGGAGAATACCGCTCCGAATTAAAGTTATACCACTCCTGGGCGCCGCCGCCTTCAAAAAACATGCCGATAACCCGGTCCGGATCCGGCAAGGACTCAATAATGTCTATATGAATATTTGCCTGCTTTTTTTGTTCCTCTTTAATTCTGTCGCTGTAAAGCGAAAACAATGCTGTTTCCCTTACGCGGGCCGCTTCTACATGATAATCAATTTCCGGCCCCTCCGGATTATCCCACGGGCCGTCTTCCGGGTGTTCTTTTATATGAGCATCGGAAATTGAAAGATAATAACCTAAAATTACGAAAATATCCGGGCTTAAATCCAATACAGCACAGATACGTTTCCGTACAGCTTCGCAATAAGCTTCCCAGGACATGGACCCGTCCGGAGGCATAATTCTCGTCATAAAATATAGTTTGTGCCCGGTATCAACAAACTTTTTCATGTATTTATAATCTTCGTGGGCGCGGTTGCGGTAAAGAATCGTGGGTAATTCCACGCCATCAACAAAAATCCTCGGTATCCCGTTTATTTTCTTAATTTCGGGCGTAAAATGTTTTCTTTGGTATTTAGGCATTTTTGCTCCTGTTTTTACTATTTTACTTCAATTGAAACATATCCTAATTTTTCCAGGAATTTGAATATTTCTTCCAGTTTTTCGTACGTAGTGTTATTTTTTATTTCTTTTGCAACTAGTTGGTGAATTTCTTTTAAGGTTCTTTTGCCGTTGCTGTAAAACAGGGCCAGATTCAGCCATTCCGGGCTTATCCACCAGGGAGAAAACCCGGATATCCTTTTATATTCATTTAACTGTTTTTCATTCAAATTATCAAAACCGATATATCCCCTGAATGTCTTCAAGGGGAATATTTCTTTCGTGTTTGCCGCCATGTAAATATATGTCCCGATAACCCCGGCAATCTCCGACGCAATTTTTTGCGAAATTGTATCAATTGTATCCAGGGTTGTATGCCAGCTGTAAGCCGAGCCTTTCACAAGCGCAAGCATAGGGCTGTTCACTAAAGGGTCGTCCGACGGACTATCATTAATACAGTAGGGAATATTTTCATATGGTTTTTTAAGGGTTTTAAGCACTTTAATAAAAAGCTCTTCTGCAAACCTGGGACTTGAGCCCGGTGTCTCACAAAGGGGAAATATATATTTTCCTTTTTCTGCGGTCAAGTCAAGGGTAATCCCTGAAACCGTTTTTCTAATTTTTTCAGAGTATTTATATATGTACGCCTGCATGCCCCTGGTTTCAAAAGATAACAGAAATCTGATTGTTTTATCCGGTACGGGCAGTTTTTTTTCTTTTATCAATCTGTTCAGCCGGTTAAAAACCTCCAGCAATATAGCGCTGGACACGGCATTGTCGTTGGCTCCCTGTTCAAAGGAATGGGCGTCAACAAGTATTTCTTTATTCGTTTTACCCTTAATTACCGCTGTAGGGAAATTGATTTTGCCTGCTTCGATTTTTACATCAACTTTCGCGCTGACAATTACTTTCCCCTTGCTTAAAAGTTTCCTTATTTTATCGCCCTGCGCCGGTGTTACCGCGAAGCCCCAGATTTTTTTATTATAAAAAGGATTTATGGTAAAATTATGCCAGTCAACGGCATTGCGGTTTTTTGCAGCCCTGTTGCCTCCGGCCCCGGCGCTGATCTTATCGGTAACAAAACCCATAGCACCCGATGTTTCCAGTTCAATAATATCTACATCCGTGCCGATAAAGGAACCGAATACAACTTTTCCTCTCTTGTCTTTTTCTTCGAGACCAACAAGTTCACCCGTAAATCCTCCGATAGGAGTCGGAGAGGAATACAGTATCAGGTTATTGGGTATTTTGCTGTAATCAGCGATGGTTTCTTTGTAAGGCGAGATGATTCTTAATACGCCGCTTTTCGCAGTCCAGTTTTTAGGTATGCAAATACCGCCAAATGAAGTTTTTCCGTCAGCAGGGAATGAAAGGAGCTCCGGTTTAGCCAGCCCCTTCCTGCGGAGCTCATTTTTGCACCAGAGGTGGACTTTTTCATATTTATCTGAAGAAGAGTAACGGCATCCTTCCCAAAAAATACGGGTATAAGCCATTATGGCTTTGCCGGAAATATTCTTTGAAACAAGCTTATGCAAATGTAAAATATCTTTTTTTACATTACCCACATTACTCATCTCCAGTGATTAGAATTCTTTAATTAAAGAATCAATTCTTTTAAGTATTTTTTCTTCATCCCTCAAAACAAGTTGTTTGCTTTCGCTGCAGAACTTGCAGCCAGTGTCATCGCACAGCAGAACTGCCGGATCTGCTTTCAGGGCGCTCAGGACAACGCTCATAATATCCCTGATTTTTATCATCTGAACCAGCGCGCCGCCGATTTTGACGCTTTTTATTTTGCCTGATTCTGTAAGTATTCTGTTTATTTTCGACCCGGGAGTATAGAAATCCCTGTGCCCTCCGGGCTCATTGGGAAAAGAAACCTTTTTCACATTGTTTTTCAAGTCCACCAGGGCCGCCACTCCACGGCGGTTAGTTATATAAGGAAGCCCAAGCCAATCCTCTGCAACATGATTGGTTGTATTTGGGTTTAAGCCGCAGCCTAAAAATAAAACAACAGCGTCTTTATCAATAAGTTTTTTGAAAGCGCTTTTTCTCCCGCAGGGGCTGTCTGTGGGTTTGTGCCCCGATACAATCTGATTCGCGGCAGGGCCCAGCGCGCATACCGCGTGGGTAGGATGAACTCCCCTGATTACGCCTTTTTTAAACCTGAAATATTCTGTAATTATCCCGACTTTTGACACGCTGCGCAGAGGATGAAACGGAGGGTTCACTCCGATCAGCGAGACTGTGTTTGTCGGCATGCAAAGCGTGCCGGTTTTTCCGACAGATTCCAATAACGCGTCTATAACCGCATCAGCACCGCCGTCAACTTTTCCGAAACTTTTTAATGATGAATGGGCGAGGATAATACCGCCTTTTTTAACACCTAAGCCTTTTAAACCGCTGGCAATTTCTTTTTTCGTTAACATTTCCATGTTTGATCTCCGATCAATCCCCGAATATAAGTTTACCAAATTGCCCGGGCTGATGCTCACTGCCTTTCAAAGGCAGGTTTGACCAGGTGATGACTTCTTCAGAATAGGCAGTGTCGCCGTTTTCATTTACAAACACTTCCGCGTTAGGCCATTCCACCCTGCTAAGATTGAATTTTACCGGTTTACTAATGACATTTGCAGAAACTTCGCTTATTGGAATCGCTATTTCAACGAACCAGATATCTTTGGCAACTGAAGCCGCTGCCTGGATTTTAGGATTCCAGCGGGGATCATTGATTTTCATTTTTCCCCGGTCCCTGTTGTGCAGCGCTTCATAGGCGGCCCCATTCATGTTTACTATAACATGCTTATAGTACGCGCTGTCAAGATCGTTGTCAAACCATACTTCCACGCAGTCATCTTCCCACAGGTTTGCGTCGTGGGTTTGCTTGCCGTATTTTTTTCTGGTTTTTTCCATCTGTTTTTCATTACATTCAAAAGCAGCGTAAAAATATTTGTCATCATAAGCCAGGTAGGCTTTGGTTTTTTCCTTAGGGGCTTTATCCGCGGGAGTACCCAATAATGTAAAATCTTCCGCAGGTGTAACTGCTTTCCAGGCCGCATCATCCAGTTTGCCGTCAATAGTTATCGGGCCGGTGATTTTTTTGCAGACAACTGTTTTTTGTTTAGGCACAATCTCACAGGTTACCGCCTGCTCGCCTTCTTCAATTTTATTCGTAAGAACGCCTCCGCCGAAAGTAGTTACATAGAGATGATCAACATCACTGGGGTCTACTATTACCCTGTGGGTATTCCTGAAAGGAAAATTCTTGAAAGCATCCCAGCTATCACCTTTATTTTTGCTCATAAATACTCCCCTGTTATCCTGTGGAGGCTGGTCATCCTCGTTATAGCAGGCATAAATCAAATCAGGGATTCTTTTATCAACTGTAAGCCCGTGTATATATTCTTTATTCAGGACTCTCTTCCAGGTTTTACCGTTGTTATCCGAACGGAATACTCCGCCGGGATATTCTTTGCCTCCCATAAGGCCGCCGGGAGCATGGTACGCGCAGACATATATTGTGTTACTATTATTCGGGTGGACGGCTACATCCGTCATGTATGGTATTTCCATGGATGTGTTAACTTTATCCCATGAGGCTCCATTATTTGTTGAACGATAAAGCCCTCCGGGTATTCCGGGCTTCTTTGTAAAATCCGGCAATACAACAACATATAATGTCCCCTTTGAGTAAATCATACGGAAAACATTCATGCTGGGGCCGATGCCTTTGCTGGCGCTGGCCCAGGTTTTACCGCCGTTAATACTTTTAAACACGCCCTTTCCCACAACACATACATACAACACTCTTGATTTCGCAGGGCTGTTAGGATCCAGCAAAACACTGGTCATGCCATTTTCCGGAAGCCCATCCGTAGATTTCTGCCAGGTTTCTCCGCCGTCATTACTGATGGCGAATCCGCCTTTATACTTATTTGAGTCGCCTTTCAAGGTTCTGTCTTCCGGTATGTCGTGCATGGTTGAAGTGACAGCATATAATTTATTCGGGTTATCGGGATCAATTTCCATCCAGAACACGTTGCCGGTCCCGGGAACTGCCATCTTTTGAAAAATAGCTTTCCAGCTGGTACCTTTATCAATGGATTTCCAGAAACCTATATCGGTATAAGTTATATACATTACATTTGTATTTTTGGGGTCAAAATGCACGCCGTAACAGGTAGTTACTTCCAATC
>Ga0156457_1008_pt2 | contig 17115 bp, 18 predicted proteins | sample RifOxyA2_FD_111904 | JGI IMG/M metagenome (GOLD analysis project Ga0156457, IMG submission 111904) | Elusimicrobia bacterium RIFOXYA2_FULL_40_6 | reverse complement strand
GGTACTTACGCTATGCTAAAGGAGATTAGCTGGGCCTACAATGACCCCAATCCCGGAGACACAGAAACCGCGGCAATAAAAATATCTTCTAATGGCGGCAATAGTTATGTTGTGCTGATTGCTTCCGGCCTGGCCGATAAAACTACTCATTATATTTGGAACACCAGGCGTGTTTGCAACGGCGATGATTATAAACTTAAAATTATTGTCACAGACTGGCGCGGGCTGTCCGGCGAAGCTGTTTCAGGGGGTATATTCAGCATTTTTAATACTAATGAGCCGCCTGAACTGAATTTAATCTATCCAACCGGCGGAGAAATTCTATCTGGAAGAGTTACCGTCCAATGGGTTTTTTCCGATGTGAATCTGACGGATATTCACGATTTTGATTTAAGTTATTCCACAAATAACGGGGATAATTATACTCCTTTAGCGTATTTGCAGGGCGACACGACTTCCTATTTTTGGGATACAGTCCTGATGAACAACGCCACAAACTATTTGTTGAAAATTATTGCCGTGGAAAGCAATACTCTTGAAAAATACACGGCGCAGAGCGTTTCGGGCAGCTTGTTTACACTGGATAACGGCAATAAAGGGCCAAGCCAGTTCAGGTTGCTTTTGCCTGAAGACAAACAGAGCGTTAATCTGCTGAAATTTGAACTGGAATGGGAAAAAAACGGCGACCCGAACCCGGAAGATACGATTTATTATACGCTTTATTATTCTACGGATACGAATTTTTCTAATTTTTCTTTCGTTCAATTAATGGATAACAGATGCATTCTTACTGCAAAAGAGCTTTCGGAGGATAAGGTTTATTATTGGAGAGTTGAAGCCCGGGACCAGTTTAACAGTGTAACCGTTTCCAGCAGCACTTTCAGTTTTTTTGTGCTTAACCATAACAAAGCGCTTTCTAAGGACAAAACTGTTTTAGCGCAGGCATCCGCAGGTATGCCTGATGGAGGTTTTTTGTTTATTGAGAAAGTTGACCCGGCAGGTTATTCGTCAATAAGCGCCGCAAAAGATTATTCGGCGGGCGACAGGCTGATGAAAGTAGTTTCAAACGATATTTACAAAGTGGAAGTTATGGACATAAACCAGCAGGTTATTGAAGTTGAGAATGTAACCGTAAATATAAGTTTCAAGTACAACGATGAAGATAACGACGGATACCTTGATGGAACCACAGTGCCTGTGGATAAACTAAAGATAGCCATAATGGATGGAAATCGCGGCAGCGGCAAGTGGATTTTTCCTATGGATATTCAGTCCATAGATAAGGTTAACAAGCAGGTCAGCGCAAGGTCGGACAAAATTTATCTGTTTTCTTTATTGGGTTCGAATGTGCCTGAAAAATTATTGAGTAATATCAATGTTTTCCCGAATCCCTTTGCGGCAGGGAAAGAAAATGTACGCATAAGGTATGTGCTGAAAAATAATGCAGAAATGGATGTGAAAATATATAATTTGACCGGCGACCTGGTGAAACAATGGAAATACGGGCCTGGTTTGGAGGGTAAATCAAAAGGCCAACAGGAGGGTTTGACCAATGAAATTCAGTGGAATGGGGAAAACGGTTTGCGCAATGTCGTGGCAAACGGAATGTATTTGTGCGTGATTGATGTGAAAACGGAGAATGAGAAACAGAGGGAAATAAGGAATATAGGAATTGTGAAATAGGACCCCGAAGTGTCCTTTAAAGGGTAATCGGGGTCCCTACCCGGGAGGTACTTGTGCCAAAAATCATGATTGTTGAGGATGACAAAGACATTGTAGATGTGCTTACGATTGCCCTGAAATCCAGGGGTTATGAAACTTCCGTAGCTTACGACGGCCAACAGGCGCTGGAAGTTATTCCGAAATTTAAGCCTGACCTGGTACTGCTGGACCTTATGATTCCAAAAGTTGACGGCAATGGTGTGAACCTTAAACTGAAAGAGTCACCAGAAACTAAAGACATTCCCGTAATTGTTGTTACGGGCCGCGGCAACCTGAAAGAATTGTTCAATATCCGCGAAGGCGTCACGGTTGCGGGTTATCTTGAAAAGCCGGTAACAATAAAACTTATTGTCGCAAAAATAGAGGAAATCTTGGGAAAAAAATGAAGTACTTTGCGATAGTAATTCTTTTTATGTTTGGAATTACCGTTAAAGCCCGAAGCTTGGAGCTGGATTATTATCCGGCAGGTGAAACTTCAGGCTTGCCGCTTGAGGCGCTTTCGGCTTTTACTGGAAACGCCCACGCCTCCGGCGTGGGTAACGCGTTTACCGCGCATAACGGAAATGCTTCGGGTTCGTACTGGAATCCCGCAGGAATTTCGGGGATGTATTACAATGAAATTGATATTACAAACTGTATGCTTTTTAATAATACGCAATTGTTATCGGCGAGTTTTGCGTATCCGTTAAATGAAAAAAATGTTTTCGGAATAAATATTATCAGGCTTACGTCCGGCGAAGCGGAAAGGACGGATTCACTTGGCGACAGCTTGGGGTATACTTTCAGCGAAAATCTTACTGCTACGTATTTCACTTTTTCAAGAAAAGTAAAAGACAAACTGGCATGCGGAATTAATTTGAAAGTAGTAAACCAGTCCCTGGATACTTACAGCGCGCAGGGACAAGGCCTTGATGCGGGAATAATTTATAAATCAAATAACGAAACAACTTATGGGCTTGCTGTCCAGAATATTATTCCGGTACAAATCGGCGGCGGGCCGTCAGCGGATACTGCCGGTGCAAATCTTAAGGCCGGGCTTATGAATGCTTTTTTAAGGGACAAGTTTATCGGTTATTTAGACGCATCCATGCTGGGGCTGGGTTCAAGCCAATCTGCATTGAGATGGGCCGCAGGGCTTGAATATAAAGTATCGGACAGCTTCTGGCTTCGCGGCGGCCTCAACACGAGGGAATTTTCTCTGGGGTTCGGACTTATGACCGATAAAATCGATTTTGATTATGCCGTCAGCGCCCACCCTATTGATTTTGTTCATAAATTAAGCGTAAATATCAGGTATGGCTACACACCGACGGAAGCGGAACTGAAAATGCAGGCGCAAAGCGAAGCGCTTGCGGATGAAAGGGCAAAATACCTGGAGGAAAAGAAAATCCAGAAAGCCCAGCTGCGCGAGGAGCAGAGAAAACTGAAAATAGAAAACTGGGTTCATACGAAAATGTTCATAGCGCAAGACCACTTCCGAAAAGATAAATATACCCTGGCGGAACAAGTGCTTAAGGAAGTCCTTGAAAGGGATCCGAATCACGAGGCGGCAAAAGAACTGTTAAAAGAGATAAATAAAAGAACCCAAGTGAATTATATCGCACAAAAATATATTGAATCTATGAATCTTTACAAGTATAATAGATTTTCAGAAGCGCTTGAAACATCCGGTTTGGTTATTAATCTTGACTCAAGCCATAACGGGGCAAAGATAGTTGCGTTTCTTTCCCGGGCGCATATATTTTTACAGGGTAAAAAATACGAGGACGCTAAAAGCGAGCTGATTGAATTATTGAAAATCGACCCGAATAATAATGAAGCGGTAGTGTTATTGAAAAGAATTCAGGCGATAGTTGATATCATGGGAAAACAATAGGAGAATTATGGAAAAGTCCGTATTGAAAGCATTGTTTCTTTTGTTGTTGACTGTTTGTCCGGTGTTTTCCGCGAATGATATGGTTAATGTTTACTTTAACGCGGGAACAGAAAAATACTTGCAGGGCGATTATTCCGCCGCCATTGTGAATCTGGAAAAAGCTTATGAATTGGATTCAAAGAACCAGAAGATTCAGGATCTTTTAATTAAGGTAATCATTGATGCCGGCACAAATTATAATCTTACCAGGGATTACCAGAATGCCATCAAATATCTTGAGAAAGGGCTGAAGGTAGCTCCGGATAATGAAAAAATAAAGGAATTATACCAGGTAACCCAGGAAACTCTCTCAAAAGGCAAAACAGATAAAACCGGGCCCAAATCCGGGCTTAAGCCCGAGTCAGCGCCTATAATAAAGGAAGAAGCGCCGCCGGCGGTTGAAACCCCTCGGGTTGAAAAGAAAAAGCCTGCGCTTAAACCGGAGCCGGAATTGGTTAAAACAGCTTCCGGGAAAATAGAAAAGCCGGCGCCGGTATATGCCGCTGCGCCTGCACCTAAGCCTCTCCAGCCGCTTGTTGAAAAAAAGCAGAATGTTTATATTTTAACCTCAATGTTCACCGCGGCAATACTTTTGATAATCATTGTTATTATTCTGGTTTTACGGATAATAAACCTTAATAAACTTGTGAAAGCGCTTAAATTATCAATTGATGAGAAACAGGCGGAATTTGGCGCAGAAAAAATAAAATTAATTGAAACTATTGAACAAGATAAGGATGTTTTACGCGCCAAAGAGCTGGAACTGGAAAAAATGAGCCTTGAAAAGAAGATGCGCGCGGAACTGGAGAAAAAAATATCAGAAATAAACAAACAGAGAGTCCCTGAATTTGCGAAAGTTGAATCAGAGACCAGGAATTTTTCCATAAAGACCGAAAAACAGGACCTTAAAGAATTCGCATCAAATACGGATTTGAATAAGGATAAAAATATATTCGTAGAACAGCCTTCCCTGGTTCAGGCTCGCGACCGTATTGCCACGCGGACCCAAAGCTTATATGACCAGTCGCCGGAAGTAGCATTGCAGTTTATTAAAGAAACAATAGCGAACCCGAACCCTGCCGTGCGTTCAAATATAGTGAAGTCGCTGGCTGTTATAGCTACACAGGAAACGCTTGAACTATTATTTGAATTGAATAAGGACCCGGATGAAGCAGTAAGGAGAGAAGTAATAAAATCGCTGCGTATGCTCTCAAGGAAAATAAATGAAGCGCAAATACAATTACCGGAAGATATAAAAACGAATATATATAAACTCCTCCAGGAAGAATTGGAAAAAGGCGAGTGGATATTCTAGAGAGGGAATACCCAATACGCTTTCAATCGCATAGAACGAGGTATTCAATAGGAATAATTTATGGATAAAAATAGTAAAGACCAGCAATTAATAAACAAGTTAAAAGAAAGCGAAGAGAGGTATAGGCTTCTTTTTGAAAATACGAGCAGCACAATACTTTTAGCAGACGCGGAAACCGGGATAATTATAGATGCAAACAGGTCAGCGGAAAAACTATTGGGCAGGTCACATGAAGAAATTATAGGAATGGACAGGCAGAATATACATCCTGCAGAAGAAGCAGAAATTTATAAAAATCAGTTTAAAGAGCACGGCGAATTAGGTAAAATGAATTTCACCGAAGCTGTTATTGTTAAAAAGGACGGAACAAAAGTTAATGTCCAGGTAAGCGCTACCGCGATGATTATCGGCGAAAGGAAATTAATACAGGGAATTTTCCAGGATATAACACTGCGCAAACAAATGGAGAAACAACTGCTTCAATCAGATAAAATGGCGGCGGTGGGCCAGCTGGCGGGCGGTATCGCGCACGAAATAAATAATCCGATGGGCGTTATGCTTGGTTTTGCCCAGGGAATCGTTAAGGGAATAAATGAAGATAACCCGTTTTACAACCCGCTGAAATCTATTGAGCGGGAAGCGATAAGGTGTAAAAACCTTATCGGAAGTTTGCTGACTTTTTCCAGGGTTTCCCAGCTTACTAAAAATAAGGAAGATATTAACAAAGTGATTCAGGATACATTGGTGTTGGAAGAAACGCAGGCCAAAGTAAAAAATATAAATATAATTACGAAATTAGCGGGCGATTTGCCTTTGATATCCGTAAATGCGAACCAGATTCAGCAGGTATTGGTCAATTTGTGCAATAATTCAATTGATGCTATGATGAAGGGTGGAAAAATCACAATAAAAACAGAACCCTCAAAAGAAAAGGGCTTTATTGAAATTTCTGTTGAAGATGCCGGCCCGGGAATTCCCAAAAGTATCCAATCAAAAATATTTGAGCCGTTTTTTACAACCAAGGAAGTGGGCAAGGGCACAGGATTGGGTTTATCGCTGGTTTACGAAATCATTAAAAATCATAATGGAAGTATTGAGGTAGAAAGCCCGGTAAAAGAAACAGGCAGGGGAACGAGGTTTATTTTAAGATTGCCGATTATATAAAAACCCCCACGGTGAACTCTCCCTACCTCTCTTTAATAAAGAGAGGGGGCAAGGAGTTTTCTTCCCCTCTTTTTGAAAGAGGGGTTAGGGGAGTTAATTGCAAAGGGGAATTTATGGAAAAAGCTAAAATTTTAGTAATCGACGATGAAAAAGGCATCCGTGATATGCTTTTGTTTACGCTTAAACAGGAAGGTTATGAAGTAATTCTCGCTGACAGCGGTACTCAGGGCATAGAAAAAATTAAAGAAAATGACATTGATTTGATAATCACTGACATTAAAATGCCTGACATAGAAGGCACGGTTGTCCTTGAAGAAGCAAAAAAAATAAAACCCGATGTTGAAGTAATAATGGCTACGGGTTATGTAACCGTGGAAACTGCAGTTGATAGCATAAAAAAAGGCGCTTACGATTATATTTCCAAACCCTTTAATATTGATGAAATGCTGATAATTGTTGCTAAAGCCCTGGAGCACAGCCGGCTGAAAAAAACCGTGGTTAAGGATGCTGAAATCATTGAACGGTTGCGGGAACTGGAAATAATAAAGACAGAGTTTCTTTCCAATGTGGTCCACGAACTGAGGACTCCGCTGATGTCCATAAAAAATTCGCTGGACTTGATTATTGAAGAACTGGAAGGCAAAATAGACGCGTCAGCATCGCCCAGCGTAAAAACTTTGTTTGCGGTAAGCATGAGAAATGCCGGCAGAATGGGCAATTTGATAAAGGAAATTATGGATTTCTCTAAAATGGAATCCGGTACTTTTGAGATAAAAAAGAAGAAATTTTCGTTAAAACAGGTTATTGATGATACGGTAAGCGAGTTAAAACCAATTACTGATAACAAAAAACTTTCATTAACAGCGAAAATATCAAATGAAATAAGGGAAATAGACGCAGATTCAGACCGGATAAAGCAGGTGATTATCAACCTGATCGGGAACGCTGTTAAATTTGTCCCTGAAGGCGGGCAGATTAAAGTAGAGGCTCTGCCTTATGAAAACGACCCCAATGGAGACGACGGGAAATTTGTTCATATATCGGTAATTGACACCGGCTGCGGTATTTCAAATGAAAATCTTGAAAAAATATTCCAGAAATTTTATCAGGTAAAAGGCCCGCAGTCTTCCGCGGGTATCGGACTTGGGTTATCAATAGCCAAAAATATAGTGGATGCACACGGCGGCAAAATCTGGGTAGAATCTGAAGGAATGACGGGTAAAGGCGCGAAATTCAGCTTTACTTTGCCTAAAGGGTAAAAATTTATGATATAATATTTTGGTCAAATCATATTTTAAGGAGGAAATATCATGACAGCTCAGGCACAACAAGTTTTAAAAAGGGCATTGCTACTCCCGCCGATTGAGAGAGCAGAACTAATAGAAAGAGTTTTTAATAGTTTTGATTACCACGGTAAGGATAATTTTGATACTTTGTGGGCAAGAGAAGCAGAAAATAGAATCGATGCTTTTGATAAAGGCATATTAAAAGCAGTTTCTGCAAAAAAAGTATTTAGAAAAATTGAGAAGTCAAAATGACTGGGCCAAAAATAAAATTTCTTTTAACAGCTGAACGGGAATTTATAGATGCGGTAAAATACTACAATTCACAGAGCGCAGGCCTTGGTTTTGAATTTGCCGCGGAAGTAAAATACAGTCTTAACAGAATCATTCAGTATCCCCTTGCCTGGCACAAACTCTCCGAACGCACTCATCGTTGCAGGACTAACCGTTTTCCCTATGGTGTTATATACCAACCGAGAAAAGATTATATTTTGATAATTGCTATTATGCATTTACATAGAAGCCCGGATACTTGGCAAGCCATAATAAATAATTTACATAAAAAATAAATCTTGTCTTAGATGGTACTTAATGTATATAGTTAATAACCTTAATTGGATTATTAGCGTTATACGAAAAGAACCATTAAAGGTAAATTATGAACAAAAAAAATAGCAAAGCAAGGAAATCTCAAGAAATATCCAGCGAGAAGCTAAGCTATCAGGCAGTTGTCCTTGAGGGCATGTCTGATGCGGTTATTTCAACTGATATAGATTATAAAATTATCAGCTGCAACCAGCGCCGCAGCGCTTACCAAACAAATGCTTCTCTATAGCAGGAAGCAGCCAATGGGTTTATCCAGAAACCCTTTGAGGTGGATGAACTGCTGAAATTAATCAGGAAGAGCCTGAGAGCTTATTAACTTTAAAATGGAAAAAGAAAAAGTACTCATTGTTGACGATGATCAAATGATGCTCAACCTTCTTAAATACAGCCTTTCGGGTGATTATGATGTTACCGTAAGCCTGGGGCCGAGGGAAGCGCTTGAAGAGATAAGGAGTAACAGCTTCTCCATTGCCATACTCGATATTAACATGCCTGAATTAAACGGGCTCTCGCTTCTGAAAATGATAAAAGGCACACGCCCGGGCACCGAAGTGATAATAATGACAGGTTTCCCCGGGCTGGACTCATCCGTTGAAGCCCTCAGGGGCGGGGCTTTTGATTATCTCCAGAAACCTTTTACACCCGACGCGTTGAAATACACCATCGAAAAAGCTATTTTGCGCAGGAAGCTGAAAGAGCATTCCGCTACCCTGGAAGATATCACCGGAGTGCTTGCCGCGCTCATAGAAAAAAAGGACCCTTACACGGCTTTCCATCAGAAAAGGGTTTCGCATCTTGCGGTGGCAATTGCGCGAAGAATCGGTTTGGCTGAAAAAAATATTATTGAACTGCAGAACGCCTGCCTGATCCACGATCTGGGCAAAATTTATATAACTCCCGATATTCTTAACAAACCGGGAAAACTTGAACAGGAAGAAATGGAGCTGATAAAGCTCCATCCCCAGGCGGGTTTTGATGTCCTGGTCAGCGTTGAACAGGCCAATGAAATTGCGTGCATGGTGCTCCATCACCATGAAGCTATAGACGGCAGCGGCTATCCCAACGGGCTGACAGGCAAGATGATAATGAAGGAAGCTAAAATTATCACGGTGGCTGATTCTGTTGATGCCATGATTTCAGACCGTCCTTACCGGCAGGGCCTGAGTATGAACAAAGTTATGGAAGAACTTAAAAGGCATAGCGGAAAACTTTACGATCCTTCGGCAGTGGACGCCTGCCTGGAACTCTTTAGTACAGGTTTTAAAATGGGTATTAAATAGTAATTATTTCCCCTTGAAAATAGTGTTTTTTTAACATATACTATTATTGTTGGCATAGTTAAAAAGGTTTTAACACTCACAAGGGAATGTCGTGAAAAAGCTTATTTTATCAGTTGTACTGATTGCCGCAATTACCTGCCAGATATTTGCACTTGCATGCCCGAAGTGTAATGAAGCTAATCCCGAAGGTTCAAAATTTTGCGCGAGCTGCGGTGAAAAGATCGTAATAACACCGCCTGCGCCTGCTTTTATTTTTTGCGCCGAATGCGGCGAGAAAAATCTTGGCGCGGCAAAATTTTGCGCTAAATGCGGAAATAAACTTACATTGCCGGCCGCTGTGAGCGCCCCAAAAACGGCATCAAAACCAGTAGTTACACCGGTACTAGCGCCTGCACCTGTGGTTGCGGCTCCTGTTCCTGTTGCAGCGCCGCCTGTTGCGCCTGCCGCAAAACCCAGATCGGACTTCATGTTCGGAAAAAAATCTTCCAAAGCCCCTAAGCAAGCCGCTGTGCCGTCCGCTTATTCAGACGAAAAATCATTGTTCTGCGCCGGCGTGAATTATACCGGGGCCAGCTTAAGAATAAAAGGGTTTGAAATAAAATACCAGATTTCCGGCGATACAAAACTTTATGCTTTGCGCCTTTATTCAGGGGAAATGCTTTATAAAGGTTTTGAACTGGGAAGTTCCGATTCCAATTTTGCCGCCGGCGTGGAAGGCGGTGTATTTGGGGGAATACAAAAAAAGTTCGGGAATATAGCGGTGTATTTTGATGCCGGAATATATTACATAAGCGTTTGGCAGAAAAATTACGTGAACAACCAGTTCAGCGATTACGGTATTGTTTTTAATTCAGGCGTGAACATATATTTGTTCTAAAAGGAATATCGATGAAAAAAATATTTCTAGCGTTTTTTCTGGTTTTTGTTGTATCTTCCGGTTTGTATGCCTGGTTTGTTGGTTTCGGCACCGCACAGTCCGTGCAGAAAACTGTTGACGAAGCGGTCAAACAGGGAAAAATTTCCGCTACCGGCGAAGCTCCTTCCGCCGGAATTAAACGCCATGGCATAACATTGCAGATACTGGATCCTTTAGAGCTTACCGGGGAATATAATCCAAACCCTGGCAAGGGTACATGGATAACTCCCTGTACATTGAGAGCCGCAGGCGGAAATCCTCTTACGCATTTTACCTGGGCGTCCGCCACCGGCGAAAGCGGCCCGCCATTGGGAGTATCAATCAATCCCATAACGGGTATTTGGAGAGCAACAAACATTGACAATTACGCTGATATTCCCGTAGGCGTATATAATTTCAAATATACGGTATCCGACGGGCTTGATACTGTCAAAGGTTCATTCAAGCTGACAGTCACACAGCCGCAGGCCGAAGGCAATATTCCTGCCGGGTATACGGTTGATGTCCAATTGCAGCAGGGAACCGGAACCAATAACGATGGAGTAATATCTTTACCGGATGCAATTTCGGGCGAGCCTTATTGCGCTTCTCTTTTTGCCTGCGGAGGAACACCGCCTTATTCCTGGTTTGAAGACACAACCTACACATCAGCCAGCGATTTATCAAACTACAACCTTATGATAGATATGTCCAACGGCGTAGTCCGTACCATAACCGGCACAAATATAACACTTGGAACTACAGGACAAGCTGTAAGATTTAAAGTAAAGGTCAGGGACAGCCAGGGTGAGTATGACGTAAGGTCATCTCCCACTGTCGACAGGCCCTATTATATCTTTAACATACTTGCGCCGACCGAAGCCAATCCGGAAAATGGAATCCCTCAGCAGGAAATTCCTGTTGCGCCGGAACAGCCCGTTGTAACTTCCGGCTACGGTTTTTGCACAATTACCTGGCTCACCGTTAATGACGCAAATTCCTATGATCTTTATTGGTCAACTTTCTCCGGCCTTACCACGGCAAATGGAATTCATATTACCGATGTTACAAGCCCTTATACTCTTACGGATTCAACAAACGGAGTAACATATTATTTCGGTGTAGTTGCGGAAAATTCAGAAGGAACATCGGGAATGAGCGCTGTATCAACAGGCACGCCGACTTCTTCGGCGGCGCCTGCGCCTCCTACAAGGCTTATGTTTACCGCAGGCGACAGCCAGGCATTGGTAAGCTGGAAAAATTCCGCCGGAGCAACTTCCTATAATTTATATTGGCTGGATTCCTCCGAATTAAATAAAACCAACGGTACCAAAGTTACGGGCGCAGTCAGCACGCATACATTGACCGATTTAGATAATGGCACAACATGCTACGCCGGAGTTACTGCAGTAAATGCGTTCGGGGAATCAGCGCTGAGTTCTATTGTCAGCGGTTGCCCCAAGGGTGTCGTTGCCTCCAGCACGGGTTCTATAAGCGCTTCAGCGTGGTTTCAAAACCGCAGAATAATTGATGGATTTGCCCATATTGATTTGATTTCCACCGGTACAATAACAGGTCCTGTAGGATCAAATGTCTCCATTACATGTGATCCTCCCGGTTGGGGTGATGATTTTCTTGCTGAAGTTAGTATCCTGGATTGGACTGATATTCCTGATATGGGTGATGGGAAAAGAGGAGTAGCCGATCCTGTAACTACCAGGTTCACAGCCAGCTGGACAGATATTCAGTACAATAGTTTTGACATAGGATCCTGGGCAACGGTAGGAATAAGGTTACTCGCACCTCTAACTGCTGAGGAATTAGCCATAAAAGAGATAAATGTTACTATTCCTTAGAATGAAAAAACTAATTTTAGCCCTAATCTTATTTTTCACATTTACCTGCACAGTATTTGCATTAACCTGCCCTAAGTGTAACCAATATAATACCGAAGGTTCAAAATTCTGTATTTCGTGCGGCAGCAAACTTGCGCAGAGCGTGCCGGCTGTTCAAACCGCCCCGGCTCCTGTCATGCCAAAAAGAGTAGAGCAAAAACAAGAACCGGCACCGATAGTGAAGCCGCCGGTTAAAAAAATAGAAAAAACAATTACTGAACCTGATTTTGAGTCGGAAGAGAAATCCGCTTTCGGCCTGGGTTTAAATTATACCGGGATTCATTTTAAAATAAGTCAATTCGAATTAAAATACCAGGTTGCGGATGAAACAAAGTTGATGGGCATCAGAAAGTATTTCGGAGAAGATTTTTATCCGGGGATTGAGTTGGGGTATATTTCATATAATCCGGTTGCTGGTCTTGAGGCCGGGGTGTTTCTGGGATTCCAGAAAAGATTCGGCAATCTGGCTGTTTTTGCGGATATCGGCTACTACTTAATTTACACATATAATCCCGAAGTAGAAGACAGCAAGGCTTACAGCGACAGCGGAATGATCATAAATTCCGGAATAACGTATTACATATTTTAAGGAAAACATATGGGAAAAACACTTTTACTTCTATTGGTTTTTTTTGCGGCTGTTAATAATTTGTTTGCCTGGTCCGGCGTTGGATTCGGCGGCGCGCAGACAGTAAAACAGGCGATAGAGGACGGAGCGAAGAAAGGGTATTATGTATCTTCCTCAAGTGAAAATTTAAATCTTGGCGGAGAGGATGATACCCCGGCAGTTACTCCGGGTGTTCCTACAAGTGTCTCGGTATCTGCTGGCGCCGGCAAGCTCACCGTTACCTGGACTTCTGTTACAGGAGCAACATCGTACACGCTTTATTACACAACATTTTCCGGAACAAATAGAACGAATTCCACGGCAATTACCGATGTTACAAGCCCTTATAATTTTTCGGGCCTGGTTTACGGGTCAACTTACTATATCGGCATAACTGCGTCAAACTCCGCAGGCGAATCTGACATTAGTTCCGTCAAATCGGGGACGCCTAACCCATTGAATTTTGATTATTTATATTTTGTAACATACGGATACACATCCACCGATGCATACTTGTTTGATGTCGCTGCCGATACCAGGGACTGGACCTGCGCGACAGGTTTTTATTCATATTTGTCCGGGATAACTTTTGAAATGAACTCGCTGAGTACGAAGTATAACCTTGCGTTATCCAGCAAGGTGTGGGGTAAGGAGTTTGTCGCGCAAAATGCCAACCCTGAAGCCGGCACGGGCATTGATACGGATTCAAACAGCAATATTTATGTTACGGGTTACGGCACAAACGGCGGTTCTGTGGATATTTTTATAGTCAAGTACTCTACATCCGGAGGACAGCTCTGGAGTCAGTACTATAATTCCGGCGGCGGTAATAGTGACATGGGTATGAAAATTGCGGTTGATAAAAACTTTAATAGCTATGTGGCCGGCAGGACAGCCAGCGGCGCAGGCGCCGGTTCTTATACAATTTTGAAAAGCAGCCAGAATGGAAGCAGTGTCTGGCTGGTAACCTATTCCTCAGCCGGTTATGACTGCATGGCGACAGATATCGGAGTTGATGATTCGGGAAATGTTTATGTTACAGGGATGGCCACAAACACCACTACCGGTGTAGCAAAGTGTATTACCTTAAAATATAATTCAAGCGGAACCTTGCTGTGGGAAAAAGCATTCATCGGTTTCGGCAACGGCCTTGCAGTTGACAGTACAGGGAATGTTTATGTCGTTGGAGTATCGTCAAATTTAAACGTTATAACCAAATATGATACAAGCGGGGCTGTTTCCTGGCAAAAAATCGGCGCTCTTGTAGGAGGCGGGGATATAGCCATGGATTCTTTAAACAACGTTTATGTTTTCGGGGCCAACAATTCAGTAATCAAATATAATTCCGCGGGAACACTTGTCTGGCAGAAAGGAATTCCATATTCGTCATACCTGGATACAAATTACACCGAAACTGCCTGGTCCTGCCTGGATGTGAATAAAAAAGGAAGCGGTTTTTTTGTGCATCTCGGCGGTGTAACCAGAAGCAAAACTTACTCGAATCATTACTGGTATATTGCGGGATTGGTGTATTAAAGAAGAATAGTTTCAAAGCCCAAAACAAAAATGTAGTGGGGATTTCTCTTCCCCTGTCATTATAAATAAAAAGACAACCAGGAACGGTTGTCTTTTTATTTAAACGGAGAGGTGGGGATTTGAACCCCAGGTACAGGTATTAGCCCGTACAGCGGTTTAGCAAACCGCCGCCTTAAGCCACTCGGCCACCTCTCCTTCACTGTCGTTCAGTCGAGGTGGGCCAGGATGTGTCTTCCTGTCGCCTCACCCAGACTACCTTTACTAAACGTGTTGCTGATTATATCAAATAATTCATATCCCTTCAAACAAATCCAAACCAAAACCTTATTTTGCCCCTTGCCCAGACTTTCCCAAATAAGTATAATCACAACATGATCATCAAGAAAACGGCGTATCCGAGGGCGGGTTTAATTGGAAATCCTTCGGACGGATATTTCGGGAAAACCATTGCGCTTACATTCACCAATTTTCGGGCGGAAGTTATGCTTTATGAATCGCCCGAGCTTGAAATTATGCCCAGTACGCGCGACCACTCCGTGTTCGGAAGTATCCACGCGCTGTCGGATGATGTGCGGCTGTTCGGGTACTACGGCGGAATCCGTCTGCTGAAAGCAACCGTAAAGCGTTTTTGTGATTATTGTAAGGAACACAGCATAAAACTGCATGATAAAAATTTCACGCTGAGATACCAATCCAACATTCCGCATCTAGTCGGGCTGGCTGGGTCAAGCGCCATTATCACCGCTTGTATGCGCGCGCTTATTTCCTTTTACGGCATAACAATACCCAAACCGATCCAGTCAAATCTGATTCTCTCGGTAGAAAAGGATGAACTGGGAATTGCGGCGGGCCTTCAGGACAGAGTAGCACAGGTTTATCAGGGGCTGGTCTATATGGATTTTAACAAGGGATTGATGGACAAACAGGGGTACGGATATTACGAAGAAATGGATCCCTCGTGCCTTCCTCCCGTTTATATAGCGTATAATTCGGATTTATCGGAAAGTTCAGATGTTTCACACAGTAATTTGAAGGAGCGTTTTCTCAACAAAGACCCCCAGGTGCTTGATGCTATTAAATTCTGGGTTGAAATTACCGACAAAACAAAGAATTTATTGCTGAAAAATGGCGACAGGGCTAAAATCAAGGAGCTGATGAACGCAAATTTCGATCGCAGGGCGAAACTTTATAAAATCAGCAAAGGAAACATGAAGATGATTGAAACTGCGCGCGGAGCGGGCGCAAGCGCCGCCTTTACAGGGTCGGGCGGAGCAATAATTGGAATTTATGACGGAGAAAAAATGTTTTCCAGGCTGAAAGAAAAACTGAAAAAGTTTAAAGTTGAAGTTATAAAGCCGGAAATCGCCCCGGCAACAGGGAGCGTAAACCTATGATTCGAAAAGCCGTAATACCGGCTGCTGGGTTTGGAACACGCTTCCTACCCGCGTCAAAATCACAGCCGAAAGAAATGCTGCCCATCGTAGATACGCCCGTAATCCAGTACGTGGTAGAGGAAGCTGTTGCCTCCGGCATTACGGATATTCTTATGATAATAGGAAAGGGCAAGCGCGCCATAGAGGAACATTTTGACAGGAATTTTGAATTGGAATCAGAGCTTTCCGGAAAAGGGAAGGAAGAAGAACTCAAAACAATAAAGCGGCTTTCCAGGCTGGCAAACATACATTTTGTGTGGCAGAAGGAATTGAAAGGGCTCGGCGACGCAATATCCTATGCCCGCGACCATACGGCGGGAGAACCTTTCGCGATGCTGCTTGGTGATACCATAGTTGATTCAAAACAACCCGTGACAAAACAGCTGATCGGGGTTTATAACAAATACCATAAAGCGGTAGTGGCGCTTGAAGAAGTTGAGCGCAGTAAAGTAAGCCGTTACGGCATCATATCCGGCAAAGAAATTAAAAAAAATATTTATAAAATCAAAGATCTGGTTGAAAAACCTAAAGTTGAAGAAGCGCCGTCAAAACTCGCGATTGCCGGCCGTTATATATTTACATCCGAAATATTCGATTATATTGACAAAACCCCTCCCGGGAAGAATAATGAAATTCAGCTCACTGACTCGATGAAAATGCTTGCTAAATCCTGCGGGATGTACGGGCTGAAATTTGACGGCAGGCGCTATGACATCGGAAGCAAGGTGGATTTCGTCAAGACCAATGTCACTTTTGCGCTTAAACGCGCCGAATTGCGCGAAGAAATAACTTCATTCATTAAAAAACTCTCTAAAGAGCTATAATGCTACAATTACTTTCCATACTGGATATCAAGCTGTTTTCCTTCATTAACCACGGATTAAAAAATACTTTTTTTGATTTTCTGATGCCTGTTATTACAACGAGGGAATACTGGACTATCCCGATATTGCTGGGATTTGCCCTGCTGATTATTTTCGGGAAAGAAAAGGGCAGGGATACTTTTTTTCTTTGCCTGATTGCCCTGATAATAAGCGATTCAGTTACAAACCAGATTCTAAAACCTCTTTTTCACAGGTTGCGCCCATTTGAAACTATTTCTGATGTAAACCAGCTTGTAAAAGCCTGGGGTTATTCGATGCCGTCGTCGCATGCTGTAAATATTTTTACGGCGGCTACAGTTATAAGCTACATTTGGCGCAAAACCTGGGTTACAGTTTTTATGTTCGTTATAGCTGCAATGGTTGCGTTTTCACGGGTTTACGCAGGCGTACATTACCCGGGTGATGTTTTGGCAGGTATTTTGTTTTCAATTATTTTCTCTTTTATTGCAATCAAATTATTTGGTATAATCAAGCAGATACAAAAACGGAGGGTACAAAAATGAAGAAAGTTTTTACTTTGGTTTTCTGTTCGGTTTTATCAGTTGGTATTTTACAGGCGCAAAATGCTCCGGCCCCGGCC
>Ga0156457_1002_pt2 | contig 17232 bp, 18 predicted proteins | sample RifOxyA2_FD_111904 | JGI IMG/M metagenome (GOLD analysis project Ga0156457, IMG submission 111904) | Elusimicrobia bacterium RIFOXYA2_FULL_40_6 | reverse complement strand
CGAGCTTTTATAACAACATAAACAATCCATGTCGGAATAAATCTTTTTACCCAGCCCATACAATTCAATCTCATTGTGTGAAGTCGGCCCGAACAAAACTGCTATTTCTTTCTTTAGCGCAGCCGCTAAATGCAGGGCCAGAGTGTCTCCGGTAATAACCAGGCCGCATAAATTAAGCAAGGCAGCAAAATCCCTGAGAGAATTATCACTACCGGTATTTATCACATTTTTGCCGCTATTTTCGCTGATATATTCCAAAATTTGCGCTTCGTGTTGCGTTCCAAACAACAATATTTTTGAATTTTTGTGCACGCCCGTAATTCTTTTTGCCAGTTTTACATAATTTCTCGCGGGCCACCTTTTTAAAGACCACCTGTCGCTGCTTCCCGGCACCAAACCGATAACTATTTTGCCGTTGATTCTGTTTTTTTCCGCAAACTTTGATGCTTTGCTGATTTCCGCCGGGGTAAGCCTGAACACGGGGAGGCAATCTTTCGAATATTTGAGCTTACATATATTAAAAATCATTTCCTGATAAGTTTTTTTGTTGCGCTTTTTCAATGAATCCGACAAACTCATATCCAAAACCGGCCGAGTTTCCTTATTAAACGGTTTTATAAATCCTTTTTCGTCATAGCCATACCCTAGTTTTTCATTTGCCTTGATAAGTGATGCAATCTGCGCGCTGGTGTTTTCACAATCCAGGTTTATTACCAAATCATATTTCTGGGCAAACAGCCCGGCGATTGTTTCCCAGCCATACCGGAGAACCCTGTCAATCAAACTATTATTTTCAAAAATGGCTATTGATTCATCCTTTGTCAACCAAACAATATAACTTTTAGGGTACTTATTTTTTAGCGCAGGCAAAATTGCGGTCGTGCGCAGGACATCGCCACGGGCGCCAAGTTTTATTATCAATATTCTTTTTGAGATTTTATCATAGCGCCCGCAGCTGCCGCACGCTAACACGGCTTTTTCAAGTTTATGATATTTGCACGGCAGATAACCCTTATAGAACCTGCAATCCGTTTTAAACATTTCTATTCTTTTCCCGCTCCGCGTTAAATTCAAATATATTTTCTTCATTATCATTAAACTTGTTATCTTCAAGAGCCGGTTTTGAGTTCTCGATTCGCGCGATCCCTATCCTGCTCCCTGAAATATTGTTTCCTGTAATTTTTGGGCAGGAAAAATCATAACAATCAATAGCGATATTTTTATTACCCTTAAATGTATTATTTGAAATTGTCGGCGCAGACATGTCTCTGCAATCAATACCTTTAATGTTATCGGTGATTTTATTAATCGTTATGATTGCTTTCGTAGAACTATGGCATTCTATCCCCGACCGGTTTTCCGATATTTTGTTGTCCGTCACTTCAAACTCCGGGTTGTTTTCCCACAAACTCATTCCCAAGCCGTTATTTAAAATAGAATTATTCTTAACCGACACTTTTGTATTGTCTTTTGAAAGAAAAGCGATATTATTCTGCTTTAATTCATTGCCGATTACTTCTCCGGATGAATTACCGGCACATTCAATGCCTATTCCCGTATTTGAAAACACTTCGTTTGAACGAAAATCAACAATTGTCGAGCCTCCTACGCGAGCGCCTGTCTGATTATTATGAATTTTATTGTTTTTGATTTCTATTTTAGCTTCTGAATCGCAGTTTATGCCCGCGCAATTATCTTTTATTTCATTTTCAACTATTTCACCGGCGCTTTTTTGACAAATAACGATACCTGAGATTTTATTTGCGGTTATTTCGTTATTTTTAACAAAAACTTCTGAGTTTTCCGTATAACTTATTCCGACATTATTATCAAATACTTTATTTTCTGATATTTTACACTCAGAAGCGCCCGAGCAAGCTATACCTGTAGCGTTTTTACTGATTTTATTGCCGCTGATAACAGGCATGCCGTTGTCGTAACAGTATATTCCCGAAAGATTATCCGCTATTGTATTCCCTGATACTTCAGGCGCAGCGCCTGAAGAAATTTCAATACCGGCCTTAGTGTTTTTTTGTATTTTGTTGTTTATGATTTTCGGCCTGGCTGTGCCCGCGCACCTAATGCCAATGTTGTTTTTGGTTAGTTCGTTTCCGGAAATTTCCGGGATGGTTTCATTTTCACAGATAATTGCGGCGATATCGCTTTGTTTAAGCAAACAACCTTTTAGAAACGAGTTTTGACATTTGCCTGAAAAGACAACGCTTCCAATCCAGTATTTATTTCCGAAAATAATTTCCTTATCCGGCTCGCCGGACGCTTCCAGGTTACCTTTAACAATTAAATTGCAGCTATCCATCGGCCGGAAAAACACCCAGGTGCCCGGCAGGATTTTTAGTGTAATCTTTTCGGGAACAACAACCGTTCCTGTCAGATATATCTCGCCCTGCCAAATTTCATTATTTTCTAATTCCCCGCAAACTTTTTTCATATATGCACCCAATGATCTGCCAATACTTCTGCCTGTTTGAGTCTTAAATTCTTATTTCAACAAAAGGCATTCCGTCGATAAATCTCTTCAGGGCTTCATCAGCGACAGACTTTGTATAATGAATATCCGCTAACTCTTTTGATTTTTCTTGCAAGGCTGTTTCCCATTTTGAATAAATTGAATCCTTTGATATGGTTTTTCGTATTTCTTTTTTCTTAATCAGCTCAATAATTTCATTCCAGTCAGGGCCGAATACATCAAAAATAAGAAATAAATCATAAAAATCCCTGTATTTTGCTCTATCACTGCAAGCCCGGGTTTTCTCCGCGCAAATCTCCCTGATATCCATCACACTTACATTTGTTTGAATTCCCCAGGCATTTTTATATTCCATCGATTTTGCAGGAAGAACAACGTTCTGAATGAAATCAATCTCAACTTTCAGGTAATTCGGCAATCCCAGCGGGCCTGCATACTGTACTCGTTCAAACTTTATAGTTGCCTTTGATTTGTATTCCTTCTTAATAGTTATAAAATCTTCGGCTTCCAGTACTGCCTTTACTTCTTCAAGAGAAATATTTTTATCAATTGCGGTAAAATCCAGGTCTTCTGAAAACCTGTATTGCTGCAAATAACAATGGTGAATAGCCGTCCCGCCTTTAAATACAAGTTTATCTTTTAAGGGCGAATCAAATATAATTTTTGAAACCACAGCCAGGAAGTAATCCTTCTCAGCAAAAGCCAGCGGATATTTCAGGGTACGCCTATTATTGATAGCCAGGCCTTGTCTAGTTAATAAGTTTATCATCAAAATAAATTCTCCATTTCGCATTAAACTTACTTGATTGCTTTGTCAACCTGTCATAACCGCTTTTTCCGAAAATACTTTTTTGTAAATCAGCAGTATCTATTTCAAGCAGGTCAAGTAAAAATCCGGTTTTACGAATTATTCCAACCCCGAATTTAACAGCATATTTTTTCAAACGAACAAAATTTATATCATTCTTGTATTCTTTCATTTTTTCCAGGATTAATCCAAGACTGGAATCACCGGAACGAAAGTACAGAATATCCAGCAGGGCTTTTTCCCGATCTGCGATATTTACAAGGCCCGCATCGGAACGTTGCTTTTCAAAACCGAAGTATAAACCAAATTTTATTTTAAAAAACCTTATTTTTAAATTCTGCATTTCATATTTACGGGCCCGTTTAAATGTTACTGCATCAACAGTATTAAGCATTTGGTCAAACATACTGTGATATTGCAAAGCATTTTCAAATGAAACATAGGAATCTTTATTGAGCGCCTGAGCAACAGCTATTCCGGAAATATCATTAAAGGACAAACTGCTTAAATCTGTAATTATAATATAAAAACCTTTTTTTATTTTAACAAGCCATCCGGATTTCAGTAAAAAAGATATCCTGTTCCTGATAGATTGAGCTGACGCATATCTATCTTTTAGCAGAGAACTTAATTGCTCAAAAGTCACAATTCTGCCGAATCTGACAACCGCTTCTTCAAGCAATTTAACATCATCTTTTAACAGAATCGTATACTTTGTATCCATATAATAATCCCTATGAGTTATTTATTGGTTATATTATACATATTTGTTGGTTTTTTTTCAACCCAAACCCCAGCTTCCTGCTGCGCCCCTTAAATAACGCTATTTTCGTTTCCACCAGCCCCTCCCTAAAAACTTTTTCCCGAAGATTCTCTCAATATCGTATTATCTAACTCCGCCCCATAGAACCATTTTTGCTCTTTCACCGTAATTGTTTTTTTCCTTTTAATCCAAGATAATTATTACTTGAAATAACCGGTTTACCTGACCGGAGTTCAATATCTTTCCTTGTCCTGCCGGCAACAGCGCCGCCATCCTTCGCATCTTTGCGTAATTTCGGCATTCCTTTTGAATCCCTATCCTTTGTCAGTTTGGTTGTGGTTGCTTCACCAAGCATTGTAAGAATAAGCTCAATATCATTCATGTGGTCCCGGAGATTTTCCCGTTCAAGTTTCTTTAGCTTTTTATAGTCGTCAACTTTAAATCCGAAAGCGCCTTCCATTATATCATTGGTGAGTATTGCGTATTCAAGGTCGGTTTCTGCTCCGCGATTGTCCCACTCTTTGGTCAAACTTTGACGGACTGCAATGCCCCGCACTCGTTTTTCTATCCATTCTTTCGGATAACCTTTTTTTTCATATATGGCGCGCATCCGGTTCATGGCAAGTTCAGGATTCTCTATTTCCTGCACCCGCTCATAGCCCACTTTCGCCAGCCATAACTTAAAAGGCTCAGCATTCGGCGATGGAATAGCCTGTATCAACCTAAAAAGAACCTCAGTATCAGCACAGTCCGTTAAACGCATCTTCCCATCCGCAGCCATCATTTTCAAACCGTTACATTTTGTAACGGTTTCAGATGCCCCTTCATCTATCAGGCGTTTTTTCATTACACGCCAGTAAACAGCCGAATTTTCACTACTGGTCAAAGCTGCAATGATATCAACTACAGAAAAATACCATTTTTTATTGGCCTCATCCCAAAACCGACGAATTCCCTTGCCCTTAAATACCGCTATTTTCGTTTCCACCAACCCCTCCCTAAAAACTTTTTCCCGAAGATTCTCTCAATATCGTATTATCTAACTCCGTCCCGCAAAACCCACATAAATATCAGTGTTTTTCGCGCGCGCACATTCTAAAATTGCTTCATCGCCCGATATTTTATCCGTAATGTGCGGTTATGTGCGGATTCAGTGCGCAAATGTGCGATAATGTGCGATTTCGTGCGGTTATGTACGGCTTTGTGCGGGCTTATTTTGCCCCTGATACTCTAACTCCGCCTCTTAAAGCTTAAGTTGTCAAATTAACCCCGAAAACCGCTAAAATCTCTAGAAATGAACCCTTTCACCGGAACTAAAAATCTTAACCTTATTGTTGATGTAGGGCGCTATGAGTGGTATCATATATTCGTCTTTAAATTCGTCATCGTTAAAGAACCTTTTATAAATTATTTTTGAAACAGCTAAAATGTATGAATTTGATAGGGGCCTGAACTCTTTTTCAACATCTTCAATAGTTTCCAAATAATGTTCTACAGCCAGTAATACATAATTTAATTTTTCTACTGTTTTTTCTGGAGATGAATCAGCCAACTGATTTTTTATTACTTCATCATTAAATGAACCCATTATATTTGCTGTCTCATACGCTAATTTTGGATGCTTCAGAAAAGTTGCCATAATAAAATTATTCATAATGAATACATCAAGGCAAACAAGCTCTAATTTAATATGTTCTTCATCAGCAGAACTAATTTTTTCTTTCATATTTTTATTTAAAACATTATAACTCTTATCGATTAATTCCTGATTAGAGCACGTTTTAAAAATTGAATATAAGGTTTTCCCTATTTTTGCAATGTTTTCCTTAGCTTCCATATAATCTTGTCCTTATTACCTGCCCTAACCCAGTCCCGCAAACATTTTTCATATACTGCCTTTCTCCCGCATCATTTTCTGAATTGCCGGGATGGTTGAACAATACAGCCAGCAATGGCACTTTTTTTCATCAATAAATCTTCTAATACTTTCGGCCTTAGCTGAGTCCCATAATTTATCAAATCCGGTTTTCCTGATATTGCCTATAGTCATCTTCTGCTTATTAATCGGGCAGGCATAAAGTTCGCCATACGGGTTTAATAACGCGATATTTCTTCCAAGCGAACATTCATCAATGTATCTTTTTGGCTTTCTCGCGTAATTAACAAGATTTTTCAAGAAAATTGTCTCTGGGGTAGTCGAAAAACAATTTTCTTGTTCACAATCTATAATTATTTTAACTTGTTTTTCAATACTCTTGAACTCTTCTTCCTTCCATGCAAACTTTTCAGTTTCTTTTTTTTGAACAACAAATTGCGACCCGAAATAACAGCCCAATTTCTTTGAAAGTTTATAGGACTTAAATAAATCCTTGTAATTTTTCGGTGTTAATGTATAGGTTAAACTGCACGATATTTTCGGGTAATGCTTTTTGATGGCTTTAACATTTCTCACCAAGGCGGCAAACGCGCCTTTTCTGCCCCTGACTAAATCGTGAGTCGCGCCTATTCCATCAAGCGATGAACCAATCCAGAAATCCGCGGGCTCGCTTTCTAATATTTTCCCAATCTGCCCGGTTATCTCCCGCGTATTTAGCAAAAGATTGCTCAAAATTCCAACGGAAATTCCCGGGTAGCTTCTTATAAACAAACTGCAAACCTTAACAATATCTTTTCTCAGGAATGGCTCGCCCCCGGAAAGGACAACTTTTTTAATTTTTTTAAGTTTATTAGCTGTCTTTATCAGTTTTTCAAGTTCTTTAAGGGTTAATTCTTTCTCTTTTTTTAAAACATTGCCGGGAAGCCAGATTTCGCACATAATACAGCGGGAATTACATTTATAGGTGAGTTCGATGTGCAGTTCTTCGGGCGCGATGCGATACATTGACATAAAATACCTTTTTTTATATAACTAATTATACAACATTTATTATGGAATTGCCAAAAACACTTTCCCTCTTTTTCCCTCGATTGCAAAAGCTTGTTTTAGCCACAAATTCAATTAAAATATTGAACCTGATTTACAAAAATATTTACAAATCCGGGTTGAACCTGTTTATCAAAAAAATTAAGAATTTCAGCCAAATCAAAAGCGTTTATTTGAGGCGCGGCCTTACCGCAAAGGACTGGATCCCCGGCTCAAGCGACATTGACCTCTTTGTTTTGATAGAAGAACAGGAGACGAAGGACGAAATTATTTTTTTGAAAGCTTTTTGGGGAATTTATAATTCAATTAAAAAATATTTTCCATTTTTTGGCGAAGTGCAAATTGCAAACGAGCGGGAATTCAGGTTTTACCGCAGGCATGGAGGTATAAGAGCCGCGGATACCGTTAACTGGCAACTTTTGCACGGCCAGCCGTTTGAAAACACCGCGGACAATAATCAATTTAACGCTCTTTCAGAAATATTTAATTCATATTTAATCCTTTCAAACAATTATTTTGCTAAGAACTCAATTAACAATCGTGAAACTAACTTTAAGGCTTTTGCAGACATAATGAGGTATAGTTTACCAAACGAAGAATTATCAAAATTACCTAGAAGCAGAAAAGAATTTATTGAATTATTTTATAAAAACACCCCACAAACTCTCCCATTCGCTATCAATCATTTAGATAAATACTGCCGAGAAATTAGTAATAAGCTTCAAAAGGATAATTCAGACAAAATATTCAGCGAAATAACAGCGCCTGGCGTCATTTCCAACAAAGAAGCGGAACAAAAATGTATTCAAATTGAAACAAAAACAGGGCTTAAGGGAATATCGGTACTGCTTCCGGAATATTCTTACCTACCGTCATATATGTTTGTCATATTAACCGAAACTGATAATTTGGAAACACTAACCAGGTATTTAAAATACGATTTATTAAGCGCAAACCACGGTAAAATACCGGTTATACTTACCCAAAATATGTTTAACTGCCTGCTTAACTGTCTTTTCTTTTCATCACCCTTTAACTATTTCACTTTCAAAAGTGAATGGAGTTCCTTCCCGGAATTAAAAGTAAAAAGGCCCGAATATGAAACATTATTTTCAATGGCAAAAGAATGCGCCGCTAACATGGCAGTTTCAATAAGGATGAATGAGCACAGTTCAGGAGATTCATCGGTAATTTACACGCTTTACAGCACCTTCGGCATTATCCTGAAACTTCACCTGGCTTTGGATAAAAAAATCATAGTGTCGGGGCCCGTAAACTTTCTAATTGAAACTTATATTGAAAATTATCCTGAGTCATCGCAATGGCTGGCGAAAGTCAAAACATATTTTGCCCCGCCTTTGGGCATAGGCGCGAAATATGATATAAATGATGTATTCTACAGAAATTATCCGCATTTAAAGAAAATAATCTCTGCCATAACCGGATTATGAACAATAAATACTTAAATTTACTCAGTGAAATGTCTGTTTCAGAGTTCAAGTTGAAAGACCAGAGCACAATTCTTGGTTTTTTCTGGACTTTGCTCAACCCGTTGTTAATGTTTACTGTTTTGTACCTGCTTTTTACAAAATGGATGGGCAAATTCGTTGAAAACTATCCGCTCTATCTGATAATCGGCATTATCCAATGGAGTTTCTTCGCTTCAGCGACAAGTTACGCGCTCTCATCGCTTGTGAGAAGATCCGATCTGGTTAAAAACTTAAAATTTCCTTACGAAATTATTATTTTTTCATCCATATTCAGTATTCTTATTTCGCATCTTCTTGAATTTGCGGTTTTACTGGTATTCTTGGTTGCCATCGGCGTAAAAATCACCTTGAACATTTTTTTTCTTCCGCTGATTATTATTACCGCGCTTTCATTTGCCGTAAGTATTTCACTGCCGTTAGCCATGTTATTTGTTTATTACCGCGATATAGAACGGATTTGGAATATTTTGACGATGGCAGGTTTCTTTCTTACGCCAATTTTTTATACCCTTTCGGTAATTTCGCCCGAAAGGCAATTCCTTCTGCTTTTTAACCCTATGACCCATATAATAAACGCAACTCGCAGCTGCCTGATTTATAATAAAATGCCTGATTTGGTTAATTTGCTCATAATATTTATGGCATCCCTGTTTTTGATCGCGATTACTATTAAAATATTCAAAAAAAATGAACAAAACTTCGCGGAAATACTTTAATGAACGCTATTGAAATAAAAAACCTAAGTAAAAAATTCCATAAAGAACAGATCCGTGGTTCTTTCATAAAAAAAATCACCTCAGGAACAGCAAAAAGTGATAAATACTTTTACGCGCTTAAAAATATAAATTTTGAGCTTGAAAAAGGTAAAATGCTCGGCATAATCGGGCCGAACGGTTCCGGCAAAACAACCTTGCTGAAAACTATCTCCGGAATATACGCGCCGACCGAAGGAGAACTCAAAGTAAACGGAAGCATCAATTTTTTTCTTATGCTGGGCATAGGTTTCCAATCAGAATTAACTGCGCGCGAAAATATTTCTCTTTATGGGGCCCTGCTGGGCCTATCCAATAAATTCGTGGCTGGTAAAATAAATGAAATAATCGCCTTTGCGGGTGTAGAGCAGTTCATTGATACCAAATTAAAACATTATTCCGCAGGAATGCAAAACCGGCTGGCTTTTTCCACCGCAATCCAGGCCGGATCCGATATATTGCTGTTGGACGAGATATTCGCTGTGGGCGACCTGGAATTTCAGAATAAATGTACTGTTGTACTGCGCAGGTTCAAGCAGGAAGGCAGGACCATAGTCCTGATTTCACATTCGCTGGAAACCATTGAAGAATTCTGCGATTATTCGCTGTATTTGGACAAAGGCGAACAGATTGACTTCGGGGAAACTAAATCAGTAATTCAGAAATATAAGGATGCAGTAAAAAAATGAAAAATACAGCATCACTAGATTCCGAGCACATTGAGGTTTGCGCGTCCGGACAATGCATGCGCTTCCTGATTAATGACGGGCAGGTTGTAATTATAAAAAAAGTTGATGTAACTGATATACTCATTGGAGATATTGTGGTTTTCAGGGAGAATGAAGGTTTTTTAATTCACCGTGTATTGTTCAAATACATAAAAAACGGGAAAACCCGTTTTTTAACAAAAGGCGATATGAGTTTTGATTTTGATAGGCCTGTTGAAGCCGATCAGATTGAAGGCAAAGTTATGGATTTTAGCAGGTTGTATAGCTGGTCAGTCGGCATGTTTTCTTTCGTCTTCTTCTTAATAACCAAACTACCTGTGTTAATTAAGCATATTTTATTTTTTATCGCCGCTATAATAATATCATTGCTGCATAAATTCTTTCCGGGAAGAAAAGCACATAGCATTTCGGGGCAGCTCGTTTCATTTTTAAGCAATAAGGGTAATTAATTGCATCACATAAAAACCGGCGGCAAATATATCCGCGGCAGAATACTGGAAGTCAATCTTGCCTATCATTGCAACTTATCCTGCAGCGCCTGCGCTCATTTCTCTCCTATCTGTAAAAAACATTTCGCGGATCCTGATAAAATAATTTCTGAACTTAAAGAATTCGCAAAGTATTACCGCGCGGATTGTGTAGGATTGCTTGGCGGGGAGCCGTTACTGCATCCGGAAATAGCGGGCATAGCGCGGTTGGTTAAAGTAACAGGAATAACCAAAAAGATAAGGGTTTTCACAAATGGCTTGATTCTTTGGAAAATGAGCGATGAATTCTGGAAAAACGTTGACGAAATATTTGTTTCAATATACCCGGGTAAGGAAATGTCCAGTGAACACCTCTTATTTTGCAAAACTAAAGCAAAAAAGTTCAATGTTAATCTTGAACTTCTATACACTTCATATTTTCGGATGCCTTATACTGAAATCGGGACGAATAACAAACAATTAACCCAAAGGATCTATAAAACCTGCCAGTTTGCCCAAAGGTTAAACTGTTACACGCTAGAAAATGGTTATTTTTATAAATGTCCTTTGGCGCTTTTTATACCTATGTTTATGAAAAACAGGTTTAAGAACCCAATTGTTGACGGTATAAAAGCAACAAGTAAGAAAGACATTTTAGATTACCTAAAATCTGAAGAGCCCCTTAAATCCTGCAAATTTTGTCTGGGTTCTGTAGGAAAACTATTTAAACACAGGCAATGCGGGCCGGCAAATTGGCGGAATTTCCAGAAACAGAAAACAGAAAAACTTATTGACCTGGAACAATTGAAAATTCTGGAATATATCAACCCAGATGAGGATTTTGGCTGTCTGAAAAAACCGTACCCTTCCTTTGTAGCGCAAAGGGCTTATGGGTTTTATAAATGAAAAAACGCATACTCCTGCTGACTCCCTATTTCCCTTACCCTCCAATACACGGCGGCGCCGTGAGAATTTCCAATTTGATGAAACACCTGTCAAAGAAATACGATATCTACCTTTTGAGTTTTGTAAAAAACGAGGAAGAGGCGTTGTTTTCTTTTGACTTAAAAAAACGTACCGGCTGCAAGGATATTTTTCCGGTTTTATTGCAGGCGCATCCATCATCTTCCAGCCACATAGACACGCCCTGGGAAGACAGGTATTTTTCCCATGAAATGGTTGACATACTCAAAGACATAATAAAAACCTATAAAATTGACCTGGTACAAATAGATTTTATTGTTATGGCCAATTACGCGAATCATATTTCAGGAATACCGGTTATTTTCACCGAGCATGATACCAGTAACCTTACCTTTGAGAAATCTATTCATTACAGGGAGCTTAATGATACGGACAGGCGCAGGGACTGGGAAAGATTGATTTCATATGAGCACAAAATCTGCAGGAAATTCAATAAAATAATTGTTTTGACCCCGGAAGACAAGCAGCAACTGCAGGATTTTCTTAAATACAAAACAGATATACGCGTGATACAAACCGGGGTGGATATAAAATATTTTAAATCCCAAAACGCGCCTTCGGTAAAATACCCAACCATCACTTATCTAGGCCATTATCTGCATTACCCGAATCACGACGCTATTTTATACTTTTATAAAGAAATGTTTCCTGCGATTTCAAAACAAGTCCCGGGAGTGAAACTTCATATTGTAGGTTCGGGGCCGACAAAGGAAATATTGGAATTGCAATCGGACCCGCGGGTTACCGTTACCGGGGAAGTACCTGATGTGCGCGAATACCTTAGAAAATCAACTGTGTTTATCGCGCCTTTGCGGGTTGGTGGAGGAATTAAAGGGAAAATTTTGGAAGCGATGGCGATGAAAGTACCGGTAGTTGCCAATAAGCTTGGCGCAAGCGGTATTCCTGCCGTTGACGGAAAAGAAATTTTGATTGCGCAAACAACGGAAGATTTTACAGCTAAAACGGTACTGCTTTTAAAGGATAGTAACCTAAGAAAAAATATTGCCGGTAATGCCAGAAAATTTGTGGAAAAGAATTACGATTGGAACCTCATCTCCAAAACCCTCAGCAAACTTTATGATGAGACCCTTAATACCCCTCAGGGCCTTTCATAAACAATCCCACGAGATAAGTAGTTATGAAAATCAGGATGAACGGCAGCCAGGTGCCGCCGAAACTCCTGAACATATCCAGATTGCGCTGTATCATTACCGCTACAACATTAGCATCCAAAAACATCACTATTGATACAAACAGAAGCGCTGTAATAAGAGGGCTGGTGAAATTGAATTTTTTGTAGTAATTCCAGGCAATTATTCCGAATATTACCGGCGTTAAAATAGCATGGCTTACGATTGTATTCCTTATTGATATTTTCATGCCGATAAACATGTACAAACCGCAAATAATCCATCCTACTAGTACATGCGCTAAAATAATAAGGCCTTTTCTCAATTTGTTATCTAACATTTATTTCCTCCTGTTAAGTTTTCTTTTCCCAGACTGCTATTATAGCTTCGTCTTTAATAACTGGAATAGAACAAAAGTTTTCAATTCTTGGAAGCAGTTCCTTTTCGAGTTTAAGTTTCCAGCCTCTGGCTTTTATCGCAGGGCATAAAACTTCATCGTGATATTTTTTGTCATGGCTTGTTACCAGATATTTTAACGGCGACTCAAATATCGGCTCAGGAATAGGAATGCAGTAATACAAAACACACGAAGCAAAAAGCAAATCGCAGGATATTTTAATATCTTCAATTCTTCCTTGGAAAACATTTATTCCAGCAGCAAGCTCTTTCTTTAGTATTTTTGCAAAGAAAGAATTAGGTTCAACAGCGGTAATTTTTCTTTCAGGAAATAATTTGAAAAGTTTTTTCGTAAAATTTCCTGTGCAGGCTCCGCATTCAATCATGCTGTTCCATTCAAGCCCGCCCAATACTTCCAGTTCCAAAGAATAACGATCCTGTTCATAATGCGAAGTTGAAATATCCCAGGGATTATTATCTTCAACCGACTTACTATCCGTGCAGATTATCTGGGAATAGAACCTGGTAATATCAGCTCCGCGAAAACAACCATATTGCCTGGTACCATGTAAATCTTTGGCCGAAATTTTTCTATCACGCAGTTGCGGCCCATAAAAACTGTTTAAATTTGTTATAAGCAGATTATAGTTTTCATTTGAAAGGCCGCAAAACCTGCTGCCCGGGCCCGCAGAGGATTCCATCCAGACAGAAACTATTCTTTTTGCTATCGCCGCAGTAACAAAGCTTCTTAACGGCAATAAGTCCTGAATGTCAGGAACATATATTTTTTCATATTTTGAAAAATCAAAATCAGGAAAATTATCCGGGTCGGGATATCCTTTTTCATTCACTTGTATTGAAGAAATATTCATAACTTTTACCGGAGTAATATTAAGCTTTTTACAGGAATTTTCCCAATTTTTAACTATATCGGATACGGAAGATCCTTTTGGCGGGTCCGGATTGATAAGAATCGAATGCCAATCAACGAAGCGTTCGCACAATATAATATTTCCAAATATGGTCAATTCATCACCAGGATATGCACACACAATCAAATTAGTCATTTTTTTCCTCAATATGCCCTTTCCAGCCGGAAGGGGGTTTAAAAGAAAGGCCGGCTTGCTCAATACTTAACTTCTTAACAACGTCCCCAAGTACCAGGTTTTTATATTGGGGGATTTTTTTATAGTCAAAACCCATCAGTTTGATGGCGGCCAGGTCGACTTCGGTGAAATCTTGTCCGGCAATCACCACCCCAGTATTAATAGGAACGGGGTTCAACGGGCCTTCTTTTTCACCTGAAATAATTCCGTCAATTATTGAAAAGAATTTCCGCTGTGGTATTTTTTTCATTTTGCCTTTTTTATCAGCAAATTTTACAATATTATTTATATCTAAAATTGCGCGCCAGATAGTGTCATTGCCGTGCCAATCGCCTGCCGGAAGCATATCCACTGTGTTATCGTTTAGAATATCTTTAAGCCGTAAGTTAGCAGGTAGTTTTTCTCCTGAAAGAATTGATTCAATCATTTTTCTTTTTGAAAACTTTGTCAGATTTTTACAACCCTCCGGCATTTCATCAGACGAATTAAAATGGGGGATGTATCTTTTATCACAACAAACGCCCATCATATTCTTAAGGTTTAAAGATACACCCGCTTTTTTATGAACTTTCATTTTCGGCAAGCTAATCACCACATCCGCACTAAGCATCGTATTAGAAACAGCATAAATATGTTTTTTTACGCTATGATGTTCCTTCATTTTTTTAAAATCATAATCCAACCCGTGCAATGATCCGCATGGTCCAAATTGCGCGAATTTACTTCTATTTTTAAGGTCAATCAAACTATAACCAAGCGGGTCTCCGGACAAATTAACTGTTTTAGGTAAAAATTCGCTTTTGGAATAGTCATATTTATGATTACGCAGATCCAAAATACTAATTTTGAAATTATATTCATTTTTGTAGGACTTTACTATCTCTTTCAAGCCGGTAAGTTTAACTATTTTTTCAAAATCCGTGTCTAAAAGCGGCGCATCACCAATAATTATCTCGCCCTTGCCTTTCAAGGCGATGTAAGTATAATCCACAACAGCTCTTATTATCGACGGATGCGTGATAACTGAATAAATATTTTTCTTTTTCGGATGGAAATGCCTGACAAAATTAGGTTTTATTAGGACTTTATTTCCAGGCTTGATTATTTCGCCGAAAGGATTGGCCGGGTCAAGCCCCAAAGCGAGCAAAGCTTCGCGGACCATAGAGTAGGCGGGATATTTTGCGTTTCTTTTGCGTATTACCGACACTGATTTCATAGGCTTTCAACGAAATCCAGCATCTTCTTATACCACTTGTCTATAAATATTCCCCTGTTGCGGGTTCTGAATTTGTCGTACTCCGGATGAACCGAGCTTTTGCCGCCTTCGTGATGGATATAAACGTCGCCGGCAATTACAATCTTATACCCTGCCTGCCCTACGCGGAAACAATAATCATAATCCTCGTAACCGCCGGGGCCGAACCTTTCATCCAGCAGTCCTACTTGATCCACGACTTTTCTATGCAGGAGCATGCAGAAACCGATAATCCAGAAAGTTTTCTGGTAATCCCCCGTATAATTCATGCTGAACGCCTGCGCAAAACGTTGCAAATCTTTATCGTTTTTATACTTTTTAAAATCAGCTTTCTGCAGGAACTCCGCGGAATTTGAGCGCGGCCCAACCATGCCTATAGATTTATCGCTTTCCAGGCAATCTATCATTTTCCCAAGCCAACCGGCGGTAAGCAGGATATCATTATTCAAAAGAAGAATATAATCACCTTTGGCTATTCTGATTCCCTGGTTACAGCCCTTTGCAAACGCCAGGTTTGAATTATTTAGAATGAGCTTAATACTTTTCCCTTTGATGGATTTCAAATACTTAGGAGTGCCGTCAGTAGAACCATTATCTACAATAATAAGCTCATAAGAGCGGTCAGTATATTTTTTCAAGCTTTCAATACACGCTTTGGTGTGCTTCAGCTGATTATAGGTAAGCATTATGATGCTGGTTAATTTTTTCTTTTCTTCAACTTTGTTTTTTTCTACATTTTTTAATAATTTTAACAAGTTGGTGTTGTTGAGCGCTTCCCTGCCTTCCAATACCAGATCGCAGTGGTTTAAAACCGGTGATTTCACGGAGGATTTTTCATTCAAATATACAACATACCCGGCTGTCCTATAAAATAACCTTAAATCCTTCAGGCAAACGGAAGCTAATTCACGCGAAACGATAATTATCAGCTTAAAATCATTTTTGAGAAGTAAGTTTTCTTTTATTTCTTCGAAAAATAATTTATTCAGCTTTTCACTACTTTCAAAACCAAAATATTTTACATTTTTTTTCAAAACAGGTTCATTAAAAGACAGGTCGGGATAAGCGGCAAAAACGATTTCGTACTTTACTGAAAGTTTTCTGATAAGATTATCTACATCTTCCTGCAACTTACAATTTGAAGCCGCAATCAATAGAATTTTTGTCATTTCCTGCCTCTATTCAAGACTTTTTATAAAACTATCCACATCTTCACGGGCATTTTCCCTATCAATCTCGTATTCTGAAACAAGATAATCGGCTATCTCGGCAGGTCTTTTCCCCGCGCGATGCATTTTCAGGATATCCTTTCCGGTTTGATTAAAATGCAAATGATAATTTCCGGAGAAATCCGTAATAAAAGTTTCTGTATCCGTACCCAGTTCTATATTACCCGAAACTTTACCTGCCTCCATGATACCAAAAAATCTGCCTTTTTTGCTGCCTGAAACAACCTTTTTCAAAACCAGCCAGCAGGAACTTACGATAAGCAGGAAGAAATATAACATATTGAATATTGAAAACATTCTTTCTTCATAAGTTTTTGATTTTACCGTTTCGCGGATAGAAGTTCCCATAATATGCCAGTATTCAACAAGAGAGTCCTTGAAAGAAAAAAAGAAATTTGATGAATCCAGGGATTTCTTGTATTTCTCGGCAAGTTTTGCGCTGTAATAACCGTAATTAAATATCCTGTTACATAATCCGCTCATAGTATCAATATATTTGTGATGCACAATCGCCTCGGGAACATATTTCAACTTATAACCTTTAAAACAGATCCTCCATGAGAGGTCTATGTCTTCACAAAAATCCATTTTTTCATCAAACAACCCTGTCCGTTCCAAGATTTTTCTTGGTAGGGCCAGGTTTGCGCTTGTCAGGCCAAGCATAAAGAGGTTATCGTGGGAATGCAGGTTTTCAAAAATACAATTCGCGCGGT
>Ga0156457_1002_pt1 | contig 19030 bp, 18 predicted proteins | sample RifOxyA2_FD_111904 | JGI IMG/M metagenome (GOLD analysis project Ga0156457, IMG submission 111904) | Elusimicrobia bacterium RIFOXYA2_FULL_40_6 | reverse complement strand
TAAGATATTTCTCAATAATTGTTTTCGGCCGGTAGGCAACAATTTTCCCGCCGCAAGCGCCTATATTTTCTTCATCCTGCGAGAAGCCTGTAAGTAAATTCTTGAGCCAATTGCTTTCAACAATGCTGTGAGCGTCAAGGAAACAGAGTATATCGCCTTTTGCTGTTTCAATTCCTTTGTTTTTTGCGGAGGACCTGTTAATTTTTTGTTCAAAAACATAAAGCGTGCCGCATTCTTTAATTATTTTTTTAGTGTTGTCTGCGGAATTGTTATCCACTGCGATTACTTCCAGAAGTTCTTTGGGATAATCAAGTTTTGAGAGCGAATCAAGGCAGTTTTTTAAGGATTTTTCTTCGTTATACGCGGGGATTATTATACTGACCGACGGCAGGACATTGTTCATAATTATTAGGAAGCTACAGCAATTATTTTCCTCAAGCGGCGGTACTTCGTCAGCTTAGGTTTAACATACGCTTTTTTCTTCAATTTTCCTCCAAAATTCTTATCAAATTTGCTATATCTGAAAACCTGTCATATGAATCCTGCCTTGTAAGAATAAACCTCCGGATATTGTTTAACCTGTCCCGGCTGTCGTTTAATCCTGGATCTACCGTAAAAAGCCCTTTATAGCCGAGCGAAAGAGCGCATTTTTCTACCGTCTTGTTATAAGAACCAAAAGGATAAGCGAGATATTTTATTTTTTTACCCAATTTGCGCTCCAATATTTCTTTAGAGCCTTTTAATTCAAATATCAATTCACTTTTTTTGCATTTTGTAAGGTGAACATGGTTCAATGAATGCGACTGAACTTCGTGGCCGCGTTCCTCAATATCTTTTAGTTGCGTCCAGGACATGAATTTTCCCGGTTTGCTTTTGATATTTGCCGGATTTACAAAGAACACACCCCTGAAATCGTGCTTTTCAAGCAATGGGGCCGCTTTTGAATAAGCATTTTCATAACCGTCATCAAAACTTATTATTATCGGCTTTCGGCCCGGCTTTTTAAAATGTTTCAAAGGAATACTTTTGAAACCGTTTTCTTTTAAGAATCTAAGATGTTTTTCAAAAACCTTCGGCGCTAAAGTGTAAAGATCTTTTTTCGCGGAAACGGCTTCTATCCCATGGTAACAAAGAACAGAAATTTCTGTCATTATTTCTCTGAAAGTATTTTTTCTTTCTTCAGGTTTTTTATAAGATCGTTGGTATCTTTTAAAGCCTTTTGCTGCGTGATGCCGTATTTTTTCGCTATTGAAGCAGCAATTTTTTCCAGAGATTTATTCTGGTTTAACATCAGCCAGATTTCTGAACCGATTTTATCCAGTGAATAATACCAGCCGCTGGTTTTATTCAAAAGAACGATTTCTTCGTCAGTTTTACGCCAGATTATTTCTTCGTTAGGTTTTAGTGTCATTTTTTTAAAAATTCAATCAGTACTTGAGCGTTCTTCTGTTTATCCTGTCCTATTATGAAAACATAAACATCCGATTTAAGAATACTTTTTATACTTGTATACATCCTTGAAAACAAAATTCCGGTTTTACTGATTATATCCTGAAAATCTTTACGTAAAAAATACTCAATCATCTGCGGAAGGCCGATTCCGATTACGTGATGCTGCATGAAAGGAACTATTGCTTTATGCTTTGCAGCTTTCTTAATTATTGAATTGACTGAAGCTTCTCTTTTGCCTATAAAAACAGAAACCGGAAAATCAGATGCTTCGTCGGATACGGCAATCTTATCCTTGAAATATTCGATATCAATCAGCGTTTTATTGCCGTATTTTCGTCTGTTGAAATTATATAAATATTTACCCGGAATATCAAGGGAAGTATTTATTCCTATCCGCAACGGAAACGGCAAAATTTGCCCCTTTCGGGAAATCAGCGGGGACTCATCTGAAAGTAATTTTATTTCCGGATATTTTAAAAGCTCCAGGCAAAGGGTTGTTTTCCCGGCGCCTTGAGGCATTAGGCACAAAACAGTTTTTGAATTACAAGTTATTCCAAGCGCGTGAACCCGGTGAACACCTTTTTTGTCCAGTTTTTCCCCGACCCGCGATAATATCATCAGGTAGGCAAGTTCATGAAGCAAATCTTTGTTTATGGAATAAATTTCGCCGGTTTCAGTACCGTAATTATAAACTGCAAGCGCTTCGCCAAGATAATCAACAAACCTTTCGTTTCCTTTATCGTAAATAGCGCAGTCTGATTTTCGTATCAAAGCTTTCAGGCCGCGGATTTTGTCATAAAGCGGTTTCTGTTTCTGAATATTTACGCTGATTGAATAACTGTCATCGGAACTTTTAAAATATGAAAAATCCGCTCTCAATTTTTCAAGCAAATCCGCATCATCCGAAACTACCTTCAGTTTTATGCCGTAAAAATCAAGATAAATCATTTATTTCCCCTTCAATATACCTAAGAAGACCCCGCAGCCGTACGCGATGTGGCCAGCCGGGAAAAAAACAAACATTACCGGGAGCATCATTGGATTCTTTTCATTTACAGAAACCAAAAATGCATTAAATATGTCCAAAATCAGATAAAAAATAACCGGAATAAGAAAAACCGGTTTATGATAAAACAAAATGGCTGCCAAATAAAAAACAAAAAACACTGGAATGACAAATGGCGCGGAAATTGAACGCGGAAAACGGCGGGTCATCTGGCCGCGGCCGAAACCATACTTAAAAAATTGCGCCGCATGCCTGAAAATATTCCCTTTCCGTTCGTGATAAACAATAATTTCCGGAGAATTAAGCATTTTGTAGCCCTTTTTCTCCAGCTGGTATAAAAGGATATTTTCTTCGTTGCAGGCAACATTCTCGTCAAAAGAAATACTTTCTTTTTCAAAAACATTTCTTTTTATCGCAAGATTGCACAATATCAACGCCTTGTCATCCACAAATGTATCTTTCGGCAATAATTTATTCCTGCGAGTTACCGTTCCGGAACCGAATTTTGAGCTTAATGCCAGCCCTGAACACATTTGGAACAGGCTACTGCCTTCCGGGGTGAGGTTAGGGCCTCCGATAATGCTTATTTCCGGGTATTGATTGAACTTTCTTTCGAGCGCAGCGAGAACATTTTTTTCAAGAACCACATCATCATCAATAAAATAGTAAATACTGCCCAGCGCGTATTGAATTGCGATGTTTCTTGCCCTGCCGTTGCTGGCTTTTTGGGTAGTAAAATATTTCAAAAAACCGAACTCTGATTTTGCTTTTTCCAAATATTCTGCGGTTTGAGTATCTTTGCCATTTACCAGAATTACTAATTCAAAATTCTCCGTAAAAGCGTTTTTTTTTATGCTGTTAACGCATTTTTTAAGCAGTTCAATGCGGTTGTGGGTTATAAGAATGATGCTTATAAGGTTCATGCCTCAATTTTACCATTTTATTGGACAAAAATCAGCGGATTTTATATACTTATATAATGATTTTAATTATTGAAGCCCTATGAAAATAATACTTGTCAGCGATTCACATGGCAACACCAGCGCCTTGGATAAATTGGGCAAAAAATTCGGCTCAAAAGCCGATCTCTTTATCCATTTAGGAGATGATTCCACTGATGCTAAAGTATTATCCGAAGAAGGCCTGCGGGTATTAAAAGTGCCCGGAGTTTTTGAAACCTTTTATACCCTGCCCGAGATTCAGGTAAGAAAACTCTGCGAATACTGCGGGAAAAAAATAGTAGTTAGCCACACCCCGCAAAAACACAGCAACGATTTGCCGGGCCTGCAAAGCCCTGAAGAACTCGTAAAACAAGCGAATGCGGATATCGTCCTCTACGGGCACACTCACATTCCTAAAATTGAGACCGATGTCAGCGGAGTTACCTGGATAAACCCAGGACATTTGAAAATAGGCGATGACCGCGGCAAACCGATGAGCTACGCCGTGCTTGATTTATCAGAACACAAATTTGAAGCAAAAATATACAGGTTTGAAGACGATTCGCTTTGGATGAAATTTCCTTAAAAAATGACGGATAATATTTATCTCTACGGCTCAATTATGGGACTGACCACCGAAAAAATAAATTCGACACAATCGTAACCGACAACAAGATTCTCGCAGAAACCGCCTGGAATTACGGCGCCCGCGTAAACAACCTCTACGAATTCTTAAAAGCAATGAAATAAGGTTTTGGACGGCTTTGTAACCTTTTGGGAAGCAAAAGGGTCTAACAATCAACAAGGCCCAAAAAGGGCAGGAGGATTTATGAAAAGAGTTTCAAAGATGTTGATGGTTGCAGCTTTAATGACAGCGTTGTCTGGAGCAGGTTTTTTATCAGCGCAGGAAAACCCGGGTTGTCCTGAATGCGCAAAATGTTCAAAAATGGAAGGAAAGATGCAGAAGAAAGCGCAGAAAATGCATGCAAAGAGAGTTGATAAGCTCGTGAAAGAGCTTGGCTTAACTGCTGACCAAAAGACAAAATTAGAAGAAATATTCAAAACCAACGCGGAAAAAATGAAGCAGGAGAGAGAAAAAATAAAAGAAGAGATGAAAGCAAAGATGGATGAAATCAACAGCAAAATAGAAGCCATCCTGACTCCGGAACAGAAAACAAAATATCAGGAAATTAAAAGCAAAATGAAACAAAAAATGGGAAAATAAGTTTTATGAAAAAATTTGCTTTTTTACTTTTTGTTTTATTAACCGCTGTACAGGTGTTGCCTGCACAGCAGTTGACCTGGCAGGATGTATTAAAGGAAGCGAAACAAAAAAACCAGGAACTTAAGAAAGCCCAGGAGTCCTTAAACCAGGCGCAATACCAGCTTTCCATTGCATATTCGAATTTTATGCCGCAAATATCCGCTTCAGCCAGCACCGGCCGTTCCGGTTCGGACACCACAAGCACCAAGGAAAGTTATTCAATGGGTGTTTCGGGAAGATTATCCCTCTTTTCCGGCATGGCGGATTACTCCGACCTGCAATCAAAAAAAATAGCGCTTGAGATAGAAAAAGTAAGCTACCAAAGAACCTATTCCGACCTTGTGTTTAATTTAAAGAAAAGTTTTATCAACCTTTTGCTGGCGCAGGACTCTGTAGAGCTTAGTGGAAAAATACTTGCAAGAAGAACGCAAAACTATAACCTGGTAAAAATGAAATACGAATCCGGCACAGAAGACAATGGCTCTCTTTTAAGGGTTGAAGCGGACAAGCTGCAGGCTGAATTTGATTTAAGAAAAGCGCAAAGAACCCTCAAAAAGTCAGCAACGGATTTGCAGAAAAATATCGGCAGGGAAGACCCTTCGGGGCCTGTCAGCGTAAGCGAAGAATTTTCAAAAGTGACCACTTCTACTGAAGAATTGAATTTTAAAGATTTGCTTAAACAAACCCCCGAATACACAATCGCAAGATATACTTATGAGAAATCATCCTATGATTTGAAGTCAGCCAAAAGCGCGCTTTATCCAAGCCTTTCCGCCAGCGCGGGGCTTTCCCAATCCGGAGACAGCCTGCCTCTTGACGGCAGTTCCTGGAACGCGGGTTTGAGCCTTTCCTATCCGCTTTTTTCGGGAGGCCGGGATATGTACAACTTGAAAATCGCGGGAAAAAGCAAAATAATTGCGGAAAATACTTTTAAACAGGCTGAATTAAACCTTTATGCCGCATTGGAATCTTCCTGGAATGATTTTATAAACTCAATTGAAAATGCAGGTGTAAGCGAAAAATACCTTGAAGCTTCCGCTGAACAATCAAGAATAACCTCAGAAAAATATATGAACGGACTTTCAACCTACAATGAATGGTACTCCATAGAAAATGATTACATAAACAGTGAAAGATCCGTGCTTAACGCTCGGATGAACGAAATAATCAGCGAAGCAGCCTGGAAAAATATTTTGGGATTCGGCGAATGAGGTGAATTAAAATGAAAAAAGCAATAATTATTATTATCGCGGTACTGCTTGTGGTTTCCGGTTTCCTGTATTTCAAGGGAAAGAAGAAAAAAGTAAATCAAATGGAAATTAATCCCGAAATCGGAACGATTGCGGTAGAATTCCGGCTGGATGCATCTGTTGAGCCCAGGAACAGGCTGGAAATCAAGCCGTCGGTGTCCGGCCGTATAGAGGATGTGCTTGTAGTTGAAGGCCAAAGGGTGAAAAAAGGCGAAATTATTGCCTGGATGAGTTCAACCGACAGGGCCGCTCTGCTTGATATTGCCCGAGCGAAGGGTGAAGATGAAGCAAAAAAATGGGAAGATACCTATAAACCAACGCCGATAATCGCACCGATTGACGGTTTTATTATATTAAGGAATAAAGAACCTGGGCAGACAATTTCCATGAGCGATGTTATTCTGGTAATGGCGGATGAACTAATTATCCTGGCTAATGTAGATGAAACTGATTTAAAGAATATTCATTTAGGCCAAAATGTTGCCATATCGCTTGATGCTTATCCTGATAAAAATTTCTCAGGAAAAGTTGAGCATATAGCTTATGAATCAACAGTAGTCAGTAATGTTACAATTTACGGAGTAAAGATCCGGCCGGTAAGGACACCGGCTAATTTCCGGGCGGGCATGTCCGCGACAATCCAAGTGATCGCGCAAAAAAAAGACGATGTGTTGCTTCTGCCCATAGACGCGGTAATAGATAAACGCGGCAAAAAGTTTGTTAAAGTAAAAACAGAAACAAAGAAAGACGGCGAACTGAGAGAAGTTGAAACAGGAATAAACAACGGAAAACAGATAGAAATTATTTCGGGAATAAAAGAGAGCGATATAATATTACTGCCGCAATCGGAATCAAAAAGCGGCACTAATGCGCGAAGAATGGGCGGTATGCCGGGGATGCCACATTAAATTATATGAAGATTATCGAGCTTAAAAATATTACTAAAACTTACCAGCTTGGAACTATAAGCGTTTCCGCGCTTAACGGCGTGTCGCTTGATATACACAAGGGCGAATTTGTAGCGATAATGGGCGCTTCCGGCAGTGGAAAATCCACATTGCTTCATATCCTTGGGCTTTTGGATAAACCCACGAACGGGAGTTTTAATCTCGCCGGCAAAGAGGTTTCAAAACTTTCCGATGACGAGCTCGCGGCTTTCCGAAACAAATTTCTAGGGTTTATTTTCCAGAGTTTTAACCTGCTTTCCAGGGTTTCAGCGAAAGAAAATGTTGAACTGCCGCTGGTTTATTCCGACAACACCTCCGGCAACTTTCAGAAAAACAAACACGGTAATTCTGAAGAGTTGCTCAGGAAAGTCGGGCTTGGGGATAGAATCAACCATAAGCCAAACGAACTTTCAGGAGGCCAGCAGCAAAGGGTGGCGATCGCGCGCTCCCTGATAAACAATCCGCTGCTTATCCTCGCGGATGAACCCACCGGAAACCTGGACACAAAATCCGCGGCTGAAATTATCGGGCTTTTAAAAGAATTAAATGATTCCGGAATCACTATTGTAATGGTTACTCATGAACCTGATTTGGCGGAAGCGGCAAACAGGGTAATAAAACTTCAGGACGGAAATATAATATCGGATGAAAGAAAGGGAGCGCAGCACCTGCAACAGGATGAAACAAACACCTACGAACAATACCATATTCATAAAGCAATAAATTACATGAGGGTAAAGGATTATTTTTACCAGGCGGCCAGGGCGCTTTTTACCAATAAAACCCGCTCGGCGCTATCTATACTTGGTGTCTTAATAGGCGTGACCTGCCTTATAGCCATGCTTGCCTTGGGAAGAGGCGCGCAGGAAAGCGTAAAACAGAGAATTTCCAACCTGGGTTCAAATATTTTAATGGTAAGAATTGAATCGCAAAGAGGCGGGGTTTCGCTGGGTTCGGGTTCCCCCACAAGATTTACGATTAAAGACAGCCAGGAAATAAAAGGCCTTCCGGATATTTCAAAAGTCGCCGCCTATTGCAATGGCAACGCGCAGATTGTTTACGAAAATAAAAATACTAACGCCAGCATAGTAGGAACAACGGTGGATTATGTTGATATTAAAAATTCAGCACCGAAGTCAGGAAGATTTTTTACTGAGCAGGAAACCATTTCCCGCACAAAAGTAGCTGTTATCGGCCAAACCGTAAGAACCGCGCTGTTTGGGGATCAGAACCCAATCGGTGAATTTATAAAGATAAAAGGCATTGATTTTTTTGTTATCGGGATACTCCCGGTAAAAGGAACTTCCGGCTGGCGTGATATGGATAACCAGATAGTTGTCCCGCTCAACACGGCGATGTACCGCGTATTCGGAAAAGATTATATTGATAACATGGAAGTCCAGGTTTCCGACGCTTCTCTGATGGAGCGCGCGCAGGAAAGGATTAAAAAGCTTCTTATTGTTTTGCACCGCATGCCCTCATCAAGGGAGGCTGAGATAGATATCAGGAATATGGCGGAGATCCAGGAAACTATAACGGCCACAATGAATACATTTTCATATTTACTGGGTTCCATCGCGTTTGTAAGTTTGCTTGTCGGAGGGATCGGCATCATGAACATAATGCTTGTATCCGTGACCGAAAGAACCCGTGAAATTGGCTTAAGAAAAGCCATCGGCGCGAATAATAACGACATTTTGTTCCAGTTTGTAATAGAGTCAGTCGCCATCTGCCTGCTTGGCGGAATAATAGGAATTCTTCTGGGGGCCGCTATTTCTATGGTTATCGCAGTAGCTGCCGGCTGGGCAACAAGCGTGACCGCATCTTCCATCGTTTTAGCATTTACATTTTCCTTCCTTGTCGGATTGATATTCGGGCTTTGGCCTGCCAGAAAAGCGTCAAAATTAAACCCCATAGACGCTCTCAGGTACGAATAAAAATTTAATTATCCTCTTTATTTTGCTACAATAGTGTAGAAACTTATGAAAAATTTGAGCCGCGCAGCACTGTATTCAATTCTGTTAATAAGCCTGATTTTCCCCGTAAACGGTTATTGTTACATTAACCCTGCCGCAGGCAGCCTGATAATACAGGTATTTTTTGCTGGAGTGTTCAGCGCAATATTAGCCATAAAAATATTCTGGGGCAAAATAAAACAGCTTTTCCTGAAAATATTACCGCATAAAAAATAACTCATGAGCGAAGAAGCCCTCCCCAGTTCTTTCAGAGACCCCAGCGGATATGTGTTTTACAAAGATTCAGTCCTGTACCGCAGAATAAACCAATCCTACAAAGAAAATTATGAGAAATTAATCAGTTCCGGCCTTTACAAATCGCTTGCGGGTAAATGCTTCATTGTACCCCACGAAGAAATATCCTCCGATGGCGGGATAACAATCAAACCCCTGCAGATTCCCTTTATATCTTACCCCTACGAATGGTGTTTCAGCCAACTCAAAGACGCCGCCCTGCTGACATTGGATATCCAGAAGGAAGCTTTAAAGTTCGGCATGACTTTAAAGGACTGCAGCGCGTACAATATTCAATTTTATAAAGGCAAAGCCATATTTATAGATACCCTCTCTTTTGAAACTTACAATGAAGGCCAGCCGTGGATTGCCTACAAACAATTTTGCCAGCATTTCCTGGCGCCTCTGGCTTTGATCGTTTATAAAGATATCCGCCTGAACAACCTTTCAAAGGAATTTTTGGACGGAATTCCACTGGACCTCGCAAGCAAAATCCTTCCTGCGGAGACCTGGTTTAAGCTTTCGCTCTTATCTCACATCCACATACACTCAAAAAGCCAGAAGCGCTATAGCTGCGAAGAAATCAAAAAAAGCAGTTTCCATATAAGCAAACAATCCCTGCTTGCGCTGATAGATAACCTCGAAACTGCGGTAAAAAAACTGCGCTGGTCCCCGGGCAAAACCGAATGGGCGGATTATTACAGCGATAACAGCTATACCGACAGTGTGATGAAACAAAAACAAAAGACGGTTTCGGAATTTATTGACAAGGTAAACCCGAAAAATGTGTGGGATCTCGGGGGCAATACCGGCAGGTTCAGCCGCATTGCGTCAGACAAGGGCCTCAATACGATATCTTTTGACATAGACCCCTGCGCAATAGAATCAAGTTACCAGGAAGCAAAAAAGAAGGGTGAAAAAAATATACTGCCTCTTGTAATGGACCTCACAAACGCTTCGCCCGGCATCGGCTGGGCCAACAATGAGAGAATGCCGTTGATACAGAGAGGGCCCGTTGATTTGGCACTAGCTCTTGCATTGGTGCACCACCTGGCTATATCAAATAATGTTCCGTTCAAAAAGATCGCGGATTTCCTGGGTTCGGTTTGCCGGGCTTTGATTATAGAATTTGTGCCTAAAATGGATGTTCAGGTTCAAAGGCTTCTGTCATCGCGCGAGGATGTTTTCCCGGGTTATACGCGCGAAAATTTTGAACAAGAATTCAGTAAATGTTTTGCTATTGAGAAATCGCTTAACATAGACGATTCCAAGAGAGTTTTGTATCTTATGAAAAATAAGAAAGTAATATAATGAAAAACCTGCCCGTTTTGCACCCTTATTTATTCGCAATCCTTCCGGCTTTGATAATTTTTGCAGATAATTCAACCGAAATTCCGGCCGGCCAGATAATCATCCCCTTTATCGTGATAATATCCCTTACATGGCTGACATGGAAGGCCCTGGATTGTCTTATAAAAGAAAAAAAAGCCAGCGCACTGGTAGCAATGCTCTTTATGGTTGCCGTATTCACATTCGGGACTATGTATGATTTTATACGGTCCCTGGTGGTGTGGAATAACGGGAAATATTATGAGATGGGTTTTACGGCAATAATATTCAGTTTATTTGTTTTTTATTGCTATATGGTGATTAAATTTAAAAGAAGCGTAAAAATACAAACCATAAACACGGCATTAACCTGTCTCGGCGCATTTTTGATTTTATTTAATATTGCCCAGACGGGGATTTACCAATGGAACAAGCCGAAGGAAATTCAAAATTCCGGTTTTAAAAACCCTCCACCGGCTTCACCGGTTTTGCCGGACATTTATTACATCATTTTAGACCAATATGCCGGCGTAAATGAAATGAAGGATGTTTTTAATTACGACAGCGGCGGTTTTGCCGCCAGATTAGAGAAGAAAGGTTTTTATGTTGCGCGTGACAGTAAAATAAAGCTTTGTATTACTGATTTGTCATTGGCTACTTCCCTGAACATGAAACTGCCTGACCTTACAAATATCAACCCAAATCTTGAAAATGTAGATAACGTCGTAGCTTCAAAATTCGGCCTGTTTAATGTCCGTGACAAGTTCATTTATAAACTGATTCGCGATAATGAAGTAATAAAACTGTTAAAATCAAAGGGGTATAAATACATAAACTTTGGATCCTGGTTTTACCCAACCAGCCACAATAAACGCGCGGATTTGAATTTCAACTGTTACGGTTTTTTTATTAAGCAGGAATTCACACACACGCTGGTCAAGAACAGTATTGCCCGTATTTTGTTTATTAACAAGGACTATTTTAGAAAAGGTGTGCTCTACGAATTTGATGAACTGGCTAAAATGCCTGAAATTCCCGGGCCTAAGTTTGTTTTTGCGCATGTTATATGCCCGCACCTGCCTTTTGTGTTCGGACCCAACGGAGAAAAAGTGGATTCAAAAAAAGCATATGTACCTGATATTAAACAATATACTAATCAGCACATATATGTAACCAAACTCACAGAAAAACTTGTTAATGAAATCATTTCAAAATCAAAAACACCGCCCGTTATTGTAATCCAGTCGGATCACGGCAGCAGGTTTCATCCAGGGTATGTGCAGGATATTTTCAACGCGATCTACCTTCCAGGCGGCGGAAAAAAATATCTTTATAGCACCATAGCGCCCCAAAACACCTTCCGGATAATATTCAACCGCTACTTCGGCACTAAGTATCCCCTCCTCAGCGACAAAGTTTAAATAAATATTGTATAATTAGCCCATGAAGAAAAACAAATTCAGGCACGTTATTGTGCTGTCTTTAGGGTGGGTTTTTCTTGTTGTGGGTTTTTTCGGCCTGGCGCTTCCTATAATACAGGGAATCCTGTTTATGGCGATTGGGTTGTTTCTGCTTTCGCGTGAATCACCCTATGTTAAGGAAAAACTTCATGTTCTCAATGTAAAAGTCCAAAACTTGTATCCTGGTATTCACGCGGAATTCCATAAGGTAAAAACAAAAGCGGAAGAGTTTGTAGATAAAATATTAGGAAAAAAAGAATGATCAAGAAGTGAGAAAGATAATATTTACTACGGTATTTTTATTATTTTCAACAAATTCTTCTTATGCAATAATCAGCCTGGACGGCAAAAAAACGGGCCCTAAAGAACATGTCCATCATATCCCCGACATAAACAGCCTGCGCGCGAAAAAGCTTCCTGAAAGCCGGATAATGCTCGAAATCGGTTCCTCCGGAATAAAAAAAGTAGCGGTAATAGTTGTAAGTTTTGCTTCGCTTGGGATTTCACCCACCTCAGGTTCCCTGCCCCTTACGTCTGGAGACCTTTATTATATAGACGACGCCGGCAAATTTCTGAAGGATTATTACAAACATTCCAGTTACGGCAGCCTGGACCTGGAAGTAACATTTTTTTCGGGAAATGCCCAATACAATTCATTAATATCCAGCGCTGTGCCGTATGAACTGCCGAATTCTTTGAGTTATTACGCCGATAAACACAGCCAACTGGTAAAAGATGCCCTCGCATTATACCCCGGCGTTACTTATCCGTTATATGATTGCGTGATAATTGCCCACGCCGGCTATGGTGCCGAAACAACTGATAATGGGTATGATATTTGGTCCGCTTTTACGCAGGTTACGCCTCCGGCAAATGGTTTTAGCGAAGGAATGGTGGTACCCTGCAGGGAATATTCTATGTATCAAAATTATTCGGGTTACAGGAAATACTGCATAAGAGGTGTGTGGTGCCACGAATTCGGCCATCAACTGGGCTTGCCGGATTTATATAAAACGACAGCAAACAGCCCTGCCATTGTAGGAAAATGGTGTATTATGGACTCAGGCGGATATGTTGAAAGCGCCGATGGCGAATGGGCCGGCTGGTGGCCTGTGCTGCCCAGCGCCTGGTGCAAGCAGTTATTAGGATGGATTACTCCGGTGGAGCTTAACCCGATTATGCAGCCGATGGCGGAAAATATTTCTTTTGCCATTGAAAGCGTTGACAATGCTTCTCTACAAAAAAGCGTTTACAAAATACCCGTTAATAACAGCGCTAAGGAATATTATCTTGTTTATGCGTCAACTTTTGCTTCGTTTTACGATTCTTCATTTGCGGCCTATGCTTACCCTGACGCACCCGGGGAGGGTTTTGTTATCTGGCATATTGACGATTCCATGGGCTCCATAGAAAACAACGATGTGAATAATTATTCCAAGCGCCGGGTAGACCTGGAAGAAGCGGATAGTGACGACCCGTCAAATGATAATTACAATTACGGCGAATCAACCGATTTATGGCAAAGCAGCAGTGTTTTCAGCGGCGGGGATATGAGCATTTGCATTAATAATTTTTCGGAAGCCTATACAACCTTTCTGGCAACGGTTACAAAAAATTCATTGTCGGGAGCCGTGAAAGGCCTTGATGAAGCGGGCCTGGAAGGCGTAAAAGTAAATTTCGCCGGCGGTTACAGTACTTTTACTTATACGGACGCCGGCGGTTTTTTTAGTATCAGCCTGGTGAAAGGGACTTATAATATTTCTTTCGAAAAGCAGGGCTACACTATCACGCCCTCGGCCTACTCGGTAACTGTATCTTCGGACATGGATATTACACAGGAATTCATGGGAAGTGAAAATTCCCGTACAGTGGCAAGCGGCGGCATGAAGTTGTTTGATAACGCTTTTAACCCGCGGAAGAATGAATCAACAAGCATTATAATTAACCTGGCTGAGGCCGGCCTGGTAACTTACAATGTGTACACGCTTTTCGGAAAAAGGATTAAGACGCATACCGAACAGTTAAACCAGGGGATAAGCGGCAGCCTCAGCTGGGACGGAAAAGACGATAACGGAAAACCTGCGGCTTCCGGCATATACCTGCTGCATTTATATGGCCCGGGAATAAATAAGATTGGAAAAATATGCGTGGTTAAGTGAAAAATTATGTTTCTTGAAGATATTCTAAACTACGAAGGCACAGTTATCCGTCCCCCTAGCGAAGCGGATTCGCTTATCCTGCAGGTGACACTGGGCTGCACGGATAATTCCTGTATTTTCTGCCCCGCCTATAAAGATAAAAAATTCAAAGTGAAGGATTTTTCAAAAATTGAAAAAGATATCAAGCGCTCTGCCAAAGTTTTGCCTGAGACAAGGCGGATTTTTCTTGCTGACGGCGATGCGATTGCGATGGATCAAATGGAATTTATTAAAATACTGGATTTATTAAACGAAAATTTCCCCAAACTTTCCCGCGTAGCGGTATATGGCTCGATAAAAAGTTTAGAAAACAAACCAATTAAGGATTTAATTGAATTGGAAAACAGAAAACTGGGCATTATCTATCTGGGTTTTGAAACCGGCGATGATGAAGTTTATAAAATGATAAAAAAGTATGGTTCCCCGCAGGGCAATATCGATACTTGCCTGAAAGTAAAGGAAGCAGGCATCAAGACAAATGTAACCGTTATTCTTGGGCTTGGCGGAAAAAAATACACAAAACAGCACGCAGTAAATACGGCAAAAATACTAAATCAGGCCCGGCCTGACCAGATTGCCGCGCTTACGCTGATGATTGCTCCCGGGACTCCGCTTCATAATATGCTAAAACGGAAGGAGTTTGAAGAGCTGGATAATTTTGAATTTCTTGAAGAACTGGAAGCGTTAATTGGGAATATGGAAGATTTTAAATGTCTCTTTTTTTCAAACCACGCTTCAAATTATTACCCGATAAGCGCACGGTTTCCCAAGGATAAAAAAAATATTCTTGAAACACTTGAAAAAGTGATAAAAAAGAGAGATAATAGGGCACTCAAACCGGAATTCGGCAGAGGCCTATAGCAACATGGTTAAAAAACTTAAAGAAATATTATTGGGCAATTCAAAGGACTTATCCGATAAGCAGTTGTTTCATAAACTGTCGCTTATCGCTTTTTTCGCCTGGATAGGCCTTGGCGCGGACGGCCTTTCATCATCCTGCTACGGGCCCGAAGAAGCTTACAGGGCATTGGGCGCGCATACCAACCTCGGCATATTAATCGCTATCGCTTCAGCCATAACAGTCATAATAATTGGATTGAGTTATTCGCAGATAATTGAGCTTTTCCCTTCCGGGGGCGGCGGGTACATGGTGGCAAGCAGATTGCTTTCCCCTACCGCAGGCATGGTTTCCGGATGCGCGTTGATGATAGATTATGTGCTTACGATTACGGTTTCGATTTCAAGCGGAGCCAATGCATTATTCAGTTTTTTACCGCCGGAGTGGTATCATTTCAGGTTTTATTTTGCCGCGCTGATGATTTTATTCCTCATAGTGTTAAATTTAAGGGGAGTAAAAGAATCGGTTCTATTCCTCACGCCTATCTTTATAGTATTTATAGCAACCCATCTTTTTGTAATAGTTTACGCTATTGTAACGCATATGTTTGATATCGGAGCTACCGTGAGCACAACGGTAGTTGATTTCAGGAATACCACTTCAACTTTAGGTTACATGGGCGCTTTCTTTCTGCTTATACGCGCATATAGTATGGGCGCCGGAACCTACACAGGTATTGAAGCGGTGAGTAATGGAATGTCTGTTCTGCGCGAGCCAAAAGTTAAAACAGCAAAACGGACAATGAATTATATGATGATTTCCCTTTCGCTTACCGTTCTGGGGCTTATGACGGCATATGTTTTATACAAGGTCGGGCATGTTCCCGGCAAAACCTTGAATGCCGTGCTCTTTGAAAATATAATCTCCGGGTGGAATGTAAATGTCGGAAAAACATTTTTGTTTACTATAATAGTTTCTGAAACCGCCCTGCTTTTTGTTGCGGCGCAGACAGGATTTCTGGGAGGCCCCAGGGTATTGGCAAACATGGCGCTGGACAGGTGGTTTCCTACGCGCTTTTCTATGCTCAGTGACAGGTTTGTCACACAAAACGGCATAGTGCTTATGGGCGGCGCGGCATTGCTGATGCTTATAATTTCCGGCGGTAATATAACTTTCCTGATTATTCTTTATTCAATCAATGTATTCATTACATTTTTTCTTTCCCAGCTGGGGATGGTGCGCCACTGGTGGCAGGTGCGCGCGGAATTTCCAAAATGGAAGAAAAAACTTCTTATTAACGGCGTCGGCCTGCTGCTTACATCCTTCATCCTTGTATCAATGATTGTCATAAAATTCGGCGAGGGCGGCTGGATAACTTTATTTATAACCCTGGCCCTGGTTTTATTGGCGATGGCTGTAAGACGGCATTATATGAATACCTTAAAGCTTCTTAAAAGATTGAACGACCTGGTGCAGGTTGCTTCAATAGCTCCGTCAGAAAAATCTAAAAAAACAATAGAATTTAATCCCAAAGAGAAAACAGCTGTATTATTTGTTAACGGATTTAACGGCCTGGGGCTTCATACATTGTTTAATGTGTTCAGGTTGTTCGGCGCAATTTACAAAAATTATGTATTCGTTTATGTGGGCACCATTGACGCGGGAAATTTTAACAGCAGGGAACAGATTGATAAATTTGAGAAAAATATAAAAGAAGAGATAGGCAAATATGTGAAATTTGTGGAAAAAAACGGGTATTACGCTGAATCAGTTACAGTGATAGGCACCGATGTTGTGGAAGAAAGCAATGGAATTGCTACGGAAGTGCTGGAGCGGTTCCCCAACAGCGTTTTCTTCGGGGGCCAGCTGGTTTTCCCCAAGGAAACATTTTTTTCAAAACTGCTTCACAACTATACGGTTTTCGCCATTCAGAGAACCCTCTATTCAAAAGGCATCCCTTTCATCATACTTCCGATCAGGGTCTATTAGTTAATCCCCGTTTGCCGGCTCGTCAATTTTTAAATTTTTATAAAGAATATAAACAAGGATGGCAAATATTACTGCAAGAATTGCAAAGTGGCCGATTTTAGTCATATCCTTTTTCAATATTAACAGACTGTTTCCTCCGGCATAACCCGCCCCCGCCATAATTGCAATAGTGAACAAGACGGTAAAGGCATCTGCAAGGATAAATTTAATCGAAGATATTCTCATAATTCCGGAAACAATAAATATCTGGGCGCGCACGCCGGCTATATGCCTTCCTATAAGTATAATCCAAATGCCGTGTTTTTTGAACCTGTTTTCAATCCTGGTAAGTCTTTTCGGGGTAATTATGCTGTGGAACATTTTGTGTTCAACAAGTTTTCTGCCGTATTTTTTGCCCATGTAATAAAGGAAGTAGTCCGTGAGCAATAAACTGGGATACACAACCAGAAATCCCGGGATTGGTTTGATAACCTCATGGGCAAGTAAAAACCCGCTTAAGATAAGGGTCGCATCTTCGGGAAAAGGAAATCCTACGCCGCCAAGCATAATCAGCAGAAATATACCTAAATATGGGAATTGGTTGATAAATGTTGTAAACATGATTATTTCGCAGGTATGATTTTACAAATTACGGGCGTTTTCCGCAACTGTAACAACGTTTAGGCCATGCATATGCCGCAGTTCATACCGCAAGGAGCAATAAGGATAGGTTTCATCGGTGGTTTATTTTACTGTATCTAGGGGACATACTACAATAGTGTGTCAACACTGTTGACACATTGGCAATAGTTTTGTGTTATCCCCTCTTTTTGAAAGAGGGGACCGAGGGGAGTTATTCCGAAGGGATGGTTTGACACTTCGGGCTTTATATTATAAAATTTGGGCATTATGAAGAAGATTCTTGTTGTCTATAATCCTATAAAACCGGAAGCGGTGGCTGAGCTAAAACAACTCAAAAAATGGTTCTATTCCAATAAGCAAAACGAAGTAACCGCCCTTCCTTCAGACGCGAAAATCCTGCCTAATGCGGATATCTGCATAACCCTTGGCGGCGACGGCACAATTTTGCGCGTTGCCAAAAAAATCGCCCCCTTGGGAATTCCGGTCCTTGGTGTAAACATGGGCTTCCTCGGGTTTTTAGCCGAAACAGACCCGGTTGAAATGTTTCCGATTATTGAAAAAGCCATAGCGGGAAAAGTAAAAATAGAAGAACGAATGATGCTTGATATAGAATCATCGGGTAAAAGCTACCTCGCACTCAATGACTGCGTAATCAGGTCAGGTTCCTCTTCCCGCGTAATTCTATTGAATGTAAAAGTGAACAATCTGGCTCTGGCGGATTATATCGGAGACGGTTTGATTATTTCCACCCCGACCGGATCCACGGCGTACTCTTTGGCGGCAGGCGGGCCTATTGTCAGCCCAAAACTGCCTGTGTTCATAGTTTCGCCGATTTGCCCTCACACTTTATCGCAAAGGCCGATAATCCTGTCATCGGACAGCAATATTGTAACGGAAGTATCAAAATATAAATCCAACAAAAATATTGTCATCTCAATAGACGGCCAGGAAAATTTTAATATTTCTTCCGGCGCCGTAATATCGGTAAAAAAATCGAAGTATAAACTCAAACTAATCACCCATCCGGGAAAGAGCTACTTTAATATTCTTCGCGCAAAATTTAATTGGGGAATGCTCTCAGATGTTAGAAGAACTAACCGTTAAGAACTACGCGCTGATAGAAAACCTGAAACTGGATTTTTCAAGCAAACTCAACATTTTCACGGGCGAAACAGGTGCGGGCAAATCAATCACCATCGAAGCCCTGGGGCTTTTGCTTGGCGACCGCGCTTCTGCGGGCGTTGTGCGTTCCGGCGCGCCAAAAAGCATAATCACGGGCGTGTTCAGTATCGAGAACAATCCCGAATTGAAAAAAATCCTGAAAGAACAGGACATAGATTTAGAAGAAGACGCCATAATACTTCGCCGGGAAATAGACGCGGCAGGAAAATCCAAGTGTTACTGCAACGACCAGCCGGTAACAGCTCAGTTTGCTTCTAAAATAGGCGATGTTTTGGTTGATATCCATGGGCAGAATGAACATCAG
>Ga0156457_1172_pt1 | contig 26384 bp, 25 predicted proteins | sample RifOxyA2_FD_111904 | JGI IMG/M metagenome (GOLD analysis project Ga0156457, IMG submission 111904) | Elusimicrobia bacterium RIFOXYA2_FULL_40_6 | reverse complement strand
TTTGCATTATACTCCCATATCGACGGCCCTGTCTGGACTTCCCTGATGAGCGAGCTTGTGGAAAAAACAAAGTATGGGGAATTTTTTGGTTACCGCGGAAGCATCACCAGGGTGGTTGATATTTCCAGCGTATTCATAGCAGGATTTATCCTGACCATATTCGGAAAAAATAACCTCAAAGGTTTTATTATATTGTTTGTTGTCGCCGGTTTGTTCAGGTTTGTTTCAGGGTACTTCATCAGCCGGATGGATGACGTGCCGATAAAGGTGGAAGAAAAACAGAAATTCAGCTACTGGAAATTTATCAGAAGGTATAAGGAAAGTAATTTTGTAAAGTTTGTGGTTTTTGTAAGCGCAATTAATTTCTCGGTAGCCCTGGCATCTCCTTTTTTCAGCGTTTACTTGCTGAAAGATTTGGGTGTAAATTATGTCTATACGCTGATTAACGTTTCCGCTGCTATTGTCGCCTTGCTGACACTATCCTTCTGGGGGAAACTCGCTGATCGCCTGGGCAATGCAAGAGTAATCAAGATTGCCACATATTTCCTGCCGGTAGTCCCGCTGTTATGGCTTTTTTCAAAAGATATTTTCTATCTCATTGTTATTAATATGTTTGCCGGATATGTTTGGGCGGGTTTTAACCTTTGTGCTACAAATTATATTCTTGATGCGTCCCAGCCGGCAGTGAGAACCAGGTGCCTTACCTATTTTGATATCACAAACTGCATAGCAATTTTCCTGGGCGCAGGATTGGGCGGTTTTCTGGCGTCGCGCCTTCCAACAATATTTGAATATAAACTGATGACGCTTTTTATGCTTTCCGGAATAGTCCGCCTGGTACTAGGGCTGGTTTTTGTTCACACATTCAAAGAGGTGCGCCCCGCGGAAGATATCCACGACCTGAAATTATTGTTTAAAGTCCTTGGCGTTGAGCCCGTAATCGGTTTTGGAAATGACATCTTTTACCGCATAAGCGAGCCAAAAAAACATGAATGAACCCGCTCTTCGCGAACCGCGCGGCCTTCCGAAAGTTTCAGTAATAATACCGGTAAAAAACGCAGCAAGAACCCTTGAAAAAACGTTTGAGTTCCTTCTTAGTACCAGTTATCCTTTTGACAAGCTTGAAATAATCTTAACAGAGGGCGGAAGCTCTGACGCAACGGTAGAAATAATAAAAAAATGGCAGGCAAAATACAGCCTCATCAAGTTTATACAGGTGCCCGAAAGCAAAAACGCAGGACAGGCGCGCGACGCTGCGGTAAAAATTGTCACCGGTGAATATTACCTTTTCACTGACGGAGACTGTGCCCCCGAAAGAGATTGGATTTCAAATATGGTTGAGCCGTTTTTTATAGACAGTAAAATCGGAGCGGTGGGAGGGGAAATTTTAACCATGCGCGTTGATGAGACAAACCTGGTTGAATCGTACTGCCAGCAAATCGGGTTTTTGCTTGTTTCCGGCAGGGCGGGTATAAAGGAAAGCGGGTATTTCCCAGAGATAAAAAAATGGCTCCCTTCGGAAGTTAACGGAAGCGTTACGTCGCCGTTTTTTGCAACCGCAAACGTGGCGTTTTCAAAAAAAGCGTTTGACGAAGTAAAGCATTTTTGGGATGAATCCACAGGAGAAGACGTAGATTTTTCAATAGAAGTCCAAAAAAAAGGCTACAGGCTGTATTTTTCAAAAGAGGCCGTAACCAAACATATTCACAGGGCGTCTATGAAAAGTTTTTTCACGCAGCTTTTCAGCTATGGGATAGACCACCCAACTTTAATTAAAAAACACGCCTGCAATGTGCTGGAAATAATATTCCAATTGCCTTTCAAGGATATTTCGCTCCGCGTGCCGTTTTTGCAACCCGCCCTTATTTATGTGGGGTCTTTTCACTTAATGCATATTTCATTAGCTGTTTCCATAGTAGGCTTCCTATTTGGCTATAAAAATTATGCGCAAATATCATTTTTTTCATCGCTTTTGTTTGCAGTATGGTATTTTATCCCCGTATTTAAAATCAGACCCCTGAAGCATTTTTTTACCTTTGCAAAAATAAGATATCTAACCAACTGGGGCTATATCCTGGGATCGCTCAAGGGCGCCCTCAAAAACAAAACCGGCTACATTGAAATGAGCTGGAAACAGGGCCGGCATTAAAGAAAGAGAGGAATCGTGAATCTTACGGAAATCAAAGAGCATAAATCCTGCAGGATAGTTGAAATACGCGGCGGGAAAGAATTAATAAGAAAACTGGATTCGCTGGGCGTGCGGCCCGGAGTTAAAATAACAAAAATCAGTTCGCATTTTCTTAAAGGGCCGGTTACTATACACGCAGGATGCACAGAACTGGCGCTGGGCCATGGTATGGCAAAACAAATAATCGTGGAAGGCTGAATGAGCAATAAAATTCTTTTAGTCGGGAATCCCAATGTAGGCAAAAGCGTAGTATTTTCCAGGCTCACTGGAGTAGGGGTGATATCTTCCAATTATGCAGGGACCACCATAGAAATTGCCAGGGGTTCTTTAAAAATCGGCGAAGAAAAATATGAAGTTATAGATGTTCCGGGCACTTATTCGCTGGACCCTTCATCAAAAGCCGAAGAAGTTGCGGTAGAGCTGCTGAAGGAAGGGAACCTCATAATCAACGTGCTTGATTCTACGAATTTAGAAAGAAACCTGAATTTAACCCTGCAGCTAATCAAGAAGAATATCCCGATGCTTTTGATTTTGAATTTTTGGGATGAAACAAAACATAAGGGAATTTCAATTGATTACAAAAAGCTTGAAGAAATTATTAAAATACCCGTAATCCCTGTCTGTGCAATAACCGGCGAAGGCGTAAATGAAATCATAAACAGAGTTAAGGACGCCAAAACCAGCGTTTATAATTTTAACTTTGAAGAAAATTGGAAAATTGTGGGGGAACTGGTTGATTCCGTACAAAAATTGTCCCACAAGCACCATACTTTCAGCGACCGGCTAAGCGAGATAACCATTCATCCTGTTACGGGCATCCCGGCCGCTTTGCTTATTCTTTTTTTTACTTTCATAATTGTCAGATTTATCGGTGAAGGCCTGGTAACCCGGGTTCTTGACCCGCTTTTCAATTTATATTATCACCCTTTTATTCTTAAATTATTCAGCTCCCTGCAGCCTGAATTTTTGAAACAAATTTTAATAGGAAAAACAGGCGTTGTAATGGAATCGTTCGGGCTGTTAACTACCGCTGTGTATATTCCCGTGGTAATTGTGTTTCCTTATATACTTGCTTTTTATCTTGTATTATCATTTCTTGAAGATTTCGGATATCTGCCGCGGGTTGCGGTGATCTTTGACAATATTTTTCATCGCTTGGGCCTGCACGGCTATTCTTCAATTCCGGTTATGCTGGGTTTGGGCTGTAAAGTTCCGGCATTATTAGCCACCAGGATTCTTGAAAGCGAGAGGGAAAAAGTAATTACAACAGTCCTGATATTGATGAGTGCGCCCTGCATGCCGCAGACGGCAATGATTTTTTCTTTAGGCGCTAAATACGGGGTTCATGCAATATTTATGATTTTTTTTATTCTTTTTGTTATTGCCGTTGTCACAAGCCTGATCCTGAATCTTTTCCTGAAAGGCGATGCGCCGGAGCTATTTGTAGAAATTCCTCCTTACAGGGTGCCGAGAATAGCAACTTTATTAAATAAATTGTGGTTTAGGACAAAAGGTTTTTTCAGTGAAGCGGTGCCCATGATAATCGCAGGCGTTTTTATCATAAATATTATGGATATTATAGGTTTTACTGGATTGATAGCCGTCTGGATAGGCAGGCCGGTTGCTTATCTGCTTAATTTGCCGGAAAATATAGTATCCGTAATGCTGATGGGTTTTTTAAGAAAGGATGTTTCAATTGCTCTGCTGGCGCCGCTGGGCCTGAATGCAAAACAATTTATAGTCAGCAGTATTTTCCTGGTGCTATACCTGCCCTGCATTGCTTCTTTTTTTACTCTTTTAAAAGAAATGGGCGCAAAAGTTACATTTAAAATAACATTTGTTATATTAACTATAGCCTTTTGCACCGCATTTATTTTAAACCGCCTTTTGTAATATTATTTTTTCATCATTCCTTTCCTCACAGATTCTTTTTCCATAATGGTGTCTTCATTCATATACATATGCTCTCCGCATGCGTCCTTCATCCCGCCCATCTCCATCTTGTGCATCATCATGCTGTGCATTTTTGGCCCAAAAACGATTCCGCCAATCAGCATACAGCCGGCAATAATGAACAATATTATCGCCATTACTTTTCCAAACCCCGCTACGCCCTTCGGCGCGCTGGACAAAGAGGCAGTCCACAACACGAAATAACCTACCGTTACAATCATTACTGCTCCAACAATGTGCATTGCAATCATCATCCTTCCTCCTTTGAGCATGGTGCGATACCATTACTATTCCTTTCTTATTTTGACATTACTTCCGGTATTGGAATATAATTGCCCGGCCAGGGCGGCCCTTTTACTTCCAAAGGGAATACTGCTGAAAATATTTTCCCTTCGGTAATTTCAGCTTTTACCAGTAAATCCCAGGAGCCGCCGGTTCCAAATACTATCGGCGCCATACTGCAGACTCCCGGGCTGTGCTCAGTCAGGTAGCAAATATTATTAGCCAGCCAGTGTATTTTATCAGGCACATTCGGCATTCTTGCATTGCAGGATATTTTTGCCCCTTTAACAGGAACCGGCGGTTTTTGGGCAGTATCGGTTACAAAAACTTCTATCTTCACGTAATCGGTTGCGGATGGGAATTCCGGATCCAGTTTCAATCTGATTTCATAATTTGCGAAACCGCGCTTCCATAATTCAGGCGTAGTTGTGGAAGGTTCAACCCGAAATTCCGGTTTGGAAGAATAAATCATGCTGCCTGCTTCATGCACTGAATAGCCTGAAAATTTTGTCGAAGCGCAGGCAGTTAAAAATAAAAAAACAGCTGTAGTGATAATTGATAGTTCTCTTAATTTGTTCATAAACTTTTTACCCCTTGTTTTCCTTTATTGTTTTTTAAGTTACTTCATCATTGTACATAAACTCTGAAATTTAACATATAAAAAAGTTCTACCAATTATAGACTTATTGCCGCCTATTTCATAGATGGGTAATAGTCGGTTTAATGTACAACTAAGTCATTTAACAAAAAGTCATTTTTATATATAGTTAGAGAAATGAATGTTTTAATCGTTTCGACAAACAGGAATAAAAATCCGGTGATTGTTATGCCTTATGGCGCCTGCCTGGTTGCGCAAGCCTGCGAAGAAACCGGCCATAGAGTAGCCGTATTGGATTTGATGTTTTCAAGTGACCCCGCCGGTTTATTGAAAAAAGAATTAAAAAGAATTAAGCCTGATGTTGTGGGCCTGTCTATAAGGAATATTGACAACAATAATTTAATGAACCCAGAGGTTTATCATGGCGAATTGCTTGGCCTGGTAAACACAATAAAGATTTACAGCGGGGCAATCATCGTTTTAGGCGGCGCAGCAATCGGGATTATGCCTGAGGAATTTCTCCGCTTTACAGGATTAAGCCTGGCAGTTACAGGATATGGTGAAATTGTATTTCCTTTATTATTAAAGGCCATTTCACAAAAAACATCCTTAGATATTAAGGGAGTGGCGCGTAGAGAAAATGGCGTTTTTAAAAGAGTTGGCACAAACGATATTACAATGGGAAAAACTTACAATGTTCCTGATTTTAATAAATGGATTAATACACGATCCTATAAAAGGCAGCTCAGCAGCATGCCGGTTCAAACCAAGCGCGGGTGCCCTTTTGAATGTATTTATTGCACATATCCATTAATAGAAGGAAGGAAATACCAGTTAATTGAAGCAGACAGTGTTATAGAAGCAATTAAAAACCTGGTTGAAAAAGGGTTTGACGATATAGAATTTGTTGATAACGTTTTCAATTCTCCCTATGAACAGGCTCTCGAAATTTGCATTAAAATCAAGGACGAAAAAATAAAAGCGCGGTTTCAGGCATTATCCCTTCATCCTAAATATGTTGACGACAAACTTCTTCAAGTTATGCAAAATGCCGGATTTTCAGGGATAGGGATTACCGCAGAGAGCGCTTCCGATAAAGTATTGGCAAATTTAGGAAAAAACTATAATTTAAATGAGTTGCGCAGCGCGGCGCTCGTAGTACAGAAATACAAAATACCATGTTTTTGGATGTTTATGCTGGGAGGCCCGGGAGAGACTAAACAAACGGTTGAAGAAACCATGGATTTTGCAAGATATTACATCCGCCCCCGGGATGTTGTGTTTTTCAATATAGGCATAAGGATATATCCTGAAACAATATTGGAAAACAAAGCCGAGGAAGAAGGCATAAAAAATAAAGAAGCAAACTTGTTAAAGCCATTGTATTATATTTCAAAGGATTTGGATTCAAGGTGGATTGTCAGCAGAGTAAAGAAAAAAATAAAAGACAACTTCAATTTTATAGATTCCAATACAATGGAAACAAATTTTCTTCCCGCAGTTTCAAATTTAAGTTATTTATTCGGCATGAAACCGCCGTTATGGAAAAATACCGCAATCATCAGGCATATGGCCAGAGACATGGGGATGAATATATGAAAACACCAGGTACTGCGCATATCGCAGGAGTGTCAGCAGTTGTCCCGCCTTTTAGCTTATCGCAGCAAGAGGCTGAAAATTTCGTGAAAAGAAATTATGAAGGAAAACTTAACCGAAGAAGTCTGAGCATTTTAAGCAGGACTTTAAAGCACCCAAGCATAAAAAAACGCCATTTTTCGTTTGAAAACCCGGAAGTGCTCATTGATGAAGATCCTGACAAAAGAATCAAGCGCTTCACCGAATCGTCAATAGAATTGTCCGCCAAAGCTATTGAAAATGTTTTGGCCAAAACAGGCCTGAAACCAGGTGATATTACGGGTTTGGTGGTTAACACTTGCACCGGATATATCTGCCCGGGGCTTTCTACGTATCTGATAGAAAAACTCGGTTTGAACCGCTCTGTCAGGTCTTATGATTTGGTAGGAAGCGGCTGCGGAGGCGCAGTGCCAAATTTGCAGATTTGCGAAGCTTTGCTTAAAGAATCATCCGACAATATTGTTTTAAGCGTTTCAGTTGAAATCTGCAGCAGCACCTTTCAAATGACGGATGACCCCAGCCAGCTTATTTCCGATTGCTTATTTGGAGACGGCGCATCAGCTTGTGTATTATGGAACCGGCCCGAAGGCCTCGCTCTTGTATTATCTGAAAGCAGGTTTTTGCCTGAGTACCGCGAAGATATAAGATTCGTGCATAAAAATGGCCAGCTTCATAATCAGCTTTCAGCGCGGCTTCCTGATTTGGCAGGAAAGGCAGTGTCGGGATTAATAAAAGATATTTTGGCAAAAGCCGGATTGGAACCGGCCGATATCAAGCATTGGGCCTTGCATCCAGGCGGTGAAAATATAATCAATGCCTTAATAAAGGAAACAGGGTTGACGGAGGAAAATGTGTCATGCACCCGGGCAATTTTGTCAAAATACGGCAACATGTCGTCCCCAACCGCTATATTTGTATTAAATGAAATTCTTGACAAAGGCGTAAAAAGAGAAGATTTTTTTCTTTTAGCGTCTTTCGGTGCAGGATTTTCTGGGCATGCTTATGTACTAAGGGCATAAAATATGGTAATCTTTACAGGTAGAATAAAGTCAATTTAATGTGGAAATACAATAATAGTTTAGCGCAAGAATGTTTGTATACTTTAGGTGTCACCCTATACTATTAAGAGGAGGAAGACGCACCCCATACGCTTTCCAAGCGCGTGGCATGGGGTGTTAAAAAGGAAAAAATGCCAAATACAATTTTGCTGGTAGATGATGACAAAGAATTCAGGGAAGAATTTCGCGAATGTTTTGATGACTATAAAATGCTGGAAGCCTCAAACGGTAAAGAATGCTTAGACATTATCCGAAAGCCTGACGAGATCGACCTGGTAGTGCTGGATGTAAGAATGCCGGGTTTAAACGGCATTGATGTGCTTAAAGAAATCAAATCCATTGATTCTAATACAGGGATTATTATTATGACCGGTTATGGCTCAAAGGATCTTGTGGTAGAAGCCCTGAGAAATCATTCAAACGACTATATAGAAAAACCGATGGATGTAGACAAGACAAGGAAAATAATTGAAAAAGTCCTGGACTCAAAGCAGGCAGCTGAAAATCCTGATACGGGAAGCATAAAAAGCAAAATTGAAAAAGTAAAAAGATTTATAGAAAGAAATGCAAGCAAAAAAATAACTTTAAAAGATGCTGCTTCCCTGATATTCACAAGCCCAAAATATTTAAGCAGGGTTTTTAAACAGCATGCAGGAGTCGAATTTAAGGAATTTGTGTTAAAATTGAAGCTTGAAAAAGCGAAAGAGCTGCTTAATAAAACCGATTTCAGCATAGACCAGATTTCATATAAATTGGGTTACCAAAATACAGAGTCATTTATAAGAATTTTCAAGCATTTTACCGATAAAACTCCCTCAGTGTATAGAAATAAACCTAAGGAAATGAAAAAAATCGCAGTAAAAGCAAAGAAGAAAAAATGAACAAAATATTGCTAATTGATGATGATGAAGAACTGTGCGAAGAAATTTCGGAAATACTTAGGGATGAAGGGTTTGAAATACACTCCGAGAACGACGGCCTGAAGGGTTTTCGGTCTATAGATGCAAAGCAACACGATTTGATTCTGCTGGATTTGAAAATTCCCGGCATGAATGGTTTTGATGTTTTGAAAGCAGCTAAAAGCAAATATCCAAAGTTGAAGATTATAGTTTTATCCGGAAGGCCTTTTAATAAAGAAATGATGCAAGGCAAAAATGTAGCTGAAGATTATGAACTCAGCGCTCTTCAGATGGCAGATGCTGTAATAAGCAAACCCTACGAAATCAAAGTACTTCTTTCAAAAATAAAGACCCTCATCGAACAACCCTGATTCAAGCCTTATTCAAGAAAAAAGTCAACAAAAAATGGAAATATTCAATGGTTGCTGCCTCTATATTTCAATATACTGTACGCAGAAAGATATAGCAACGAGCGGAGGTAATTGAGATGTCTAGAAAAATAAGAGTAGATACAGGCCTTTCAAAGAACGCTTTCGGAATAAATCAGTCTTACAGGAGAAAGGAAGGCTTAAAAATGCTTAATAGAAGCGGTGGTGCATTTGAATTCATAAAGAAGTTAGGGATAGAATCGATGTTTTTAAAGAATTAAAAAAGGGATATTTTTTTGATTGGAATAAGCAGTAAGAACATTGAACACAGTAATATTCAAAGCAGGGAACCGGTAACAAACATAGCCGGGAACCTGCCGGTTGATTATGGTGACCTGTCGGTGATTTTGCTTCCGAGAGACCCGCTCAATATATTTTCATACTGGGAATTGCCTAAATATACAATAATTCAGATGAAACAAAAGTATGAATCGGAAGGTTGTGATAAATCAAAATTTATTTTGAGGATTTTTGATTCAGGAAATGAAAACAAATATTTTGATATCCAAATAAACTCAAATGTCGGAAGCTGGTATATCAGGCTTCCTGAAGAAAACAGAGATTGGTATGGAGAACTGGGGCTTTTGCTTCCTGATAACAGGTTTATCAGAATAAAAAGATCCAACATGGCCCATATGCCCAGAAACGGTATTTCCGAAGCCACTGACGAAAAATGGGCAACAACCGGGAAAATGTTTGAAGAAATATTTGAAGTTTCCGGTTTAAAGAAATTAGGCAAAGCTTCATTTGATTTTGCCAAAGAAATGCATAAAAAATGGCAGCAGCTCATGAGCGTTTCTTCAGGAAGTGGCCGGCATGAAAAAGAAGGTTTTTGATTTGAGAATAATAATAGAAATATCATTTGTTGTAACAACCTGCCTTACTCAAATAATTTACAGCGCAGAAAATGTTACAGCAACTTTTGCCACAACTTCATCCGGAGGCCCTTATTCTCCCCAATAATGTTGTTGCTGTATGGGTTGAAGACAGCATTGGCAATTTTGTAAAAACCATCGGCAGGCGCTCAAGCGTCAGGTCCACTTCTTTGATTAATTGGACAGCAAAATCCGGCGGAGCCTCAGTAGATACAGATGGTTTAGCAGGAGCTTCGCGATCCAGCCACACAGGAACTTTCACTTTTAATCTCAAAAAATAAGCATTAAACGGTTTCCGGAAATAGTTACCGGTTTAAGCAATATAGTATTTTTGGTTTATAGGGAAGCCCGGGAATAATGGGCGAAACGTCAGAAAAAAGTGGAAGCATCCGGTTAAAATAAATAGCCAGGTATGGTATCATTTAGGCAGATTTAAAAAAGGAGGTGAAAATAAAATGAAAAATGTTAATTTAGTCCTTGCATTAGTTGCAGCGCTTGGGATTTCCATGGCTGTGTATGCCGACGAACCGGGCATGAATATGTCCGCCGGAACGCCCGCCGGCAAGAAGATAATGAAATTCGCGAAGAAGCATGAGATGTCCGTGAAGGGGCCGGTTTATGCGATAGATTTGGCAGCTGGCACGATCACCATTATTGCAAAAAAGGGGAAACAGGAGATTTTTGACTTAGATCCCGAAGTTATGGTTATGACGGACAAACAAACCATTACAATGATGGATATAAAAATCGGCGACAAAGTAAAAGTGATGTACAAGAAGGAAGACGGCAAGATGATTGCCACCATGGTTCATGTTATGACTATGAAGAAAACGAAGTAATTTATTTGATCATTAAACAAAGAAAATGATGGCGGGTTTACAATCTTTATAAACATCCAAAGATTTGCCCGCCATTTTTTTTGCTTCGTGACCTTTAGTAGTTAAAAGTCTATTTATCGTGGAATGAAGTATTTGTTTGATGCCGGCAATTGATATAAAATCAATTGCAGCTAGAAAATTAGTAATGGGAGGATTAATTGAAACCAGCAAGTATACTGGTAATTGATGACGACGCGGTATTCCAGTCGGAGCTGAAAGAAGCGCTGAGTTCAAAAGGGTATGAAGTTACAACCGTGACGGACCCGAAGTTTGCTTTATCTGCGGCAAAAAAAGTGAAACCCGATGTAATTATACTTGATATCAAGTTAAAAGGGGCAAGCGGTTTGGATGTGTTCGAAAGCTTAAAAGAATCAGAAGCGGCAGCGAACATTCCCGTGATAGCTGTAACCGGAGTTTATGGAAAAACCCAGGACCTTATAAAAATATGCGGGATAAAGGAATGCCTGATAAAGCCTTTTGACCCGGAAAGCCTGATTGACAAGATAGAGTTTATGCTTGAAAGCAAGGTAGTTGAAAGGGAATATAGGAGAATAGAAGAGATAGAAAAAACATTAGACTTTGAGGAGTGATTTTTATGAAAAAAATATTAATTACGGCCGGGGTATTATTAGCTGTGTTTTTTATCTTATCAAGTATAGGCGTGAATGTGGGGGGCAACAGAAATAGAATGGAAAACATAAAAACTGAATTTGGTAAAGAAGGCAGTTTTGAAAAGGCAATTTTTGCGGGCGGGTGTTTTTGGTGCATGGAATCAGATTTTGAAAAAGTCCCCGGCGTCAAAGATGCCCTCTCAGGCTACATTGGTGGTATCAGCGATAACCCTACCTATGAGGATTATCACGAAAGAGGTTTCACCGAAGCTGTGGAAGTTACATACGACCCGGTTCAAGTGACGTATGAGCAGCTCCTGAATTATTTTTGGCGCCACATTGACCCTGAAGATGCGGGCGGCCAATTTTGCGACAGGGGAACAGCCTATTTATCCGCTATTTATTATATTTCTGATAAACAAAAAAAATCTGCCGATGAATCAAAGGTGCAGCTTGAAAAATCCGGCAAATTAAAAAAACCTATAGCCACAAAAATACTTGAAGCAGGGAAATTTTATCCGGCTGAAGATTATCACCAGGAGTATTACAAAAAGAACCCCGTGAGATATAAATTCTATAGATTCAATTGCGGACGGGACCGCAGGGTCAAAGAAATTTGGGGCGACTCAAACAGTAAAAAAATGAAGAAGGAAGAACTTAAAATGAAACTAACGCCAATCCAGTATAAAGTTACCCAGGAGAACGGCACTGAACCGGCATTTCAAAATGACTATTGGAATAATCACAAAGATGGTATTTATGTGGACATCGTATCCGGCGAGCCGTTATTCAGCTCTCAGGATAAATACGAATCAGGCACCGGCTGGCCCAGTTTCACAAAACCGCTGGAGCCTTCTAACATTGTTGAAAAAGTTGACAGGTCATTGTTTTCAGTCAGAACCGAGATAAGAAGCAAGGGGGCTGATTCCCATCTGGGGCATGTTTTCAATGATGGCCCAGCGCCCACAGGCTTGCGTTATTGCATGAACTCAGTTGCATTGCGCTTTGTCCCTAAAGAAGATCTTGAAAAGGAAGGGTACGGGAAGTACTTAAATTTATTTAAGAAATGAAATACGATTATGATTGCATAGTAATAGGTTCAGGCGCCGCCGGGCTTGTAGCTTCTAAAACGATAAGTGGATTCGGGAAAAAAACAGCTTTGGTTGAAAAAGACAAGCTGGGGGGATCCTGTACTTACACAGGATGCGTACCAAGCAAAGCTCTCATAAAGGCAGCAAAAGTTGTTTACACCCTGGCCCGCCAAAAAGATTTCGGGCTGGATTTCGGCAATGCAGTATTTAACAAAGACCGCGTAATGGACAGTGTCCGCCAGGTATTAGATAAAATTTCAGCCAGCTATACACCAGCATATTTCAATAAACTTGGCATTGGCATTCTGACGGGTGAAGCAAAATTCATTGATAACCATGAAATTGAAATCTCCGGAAGGCGTGTAAGCTCCGCAAAATTTATTATAGCTACAGGGTCATCCCCGGCCATACCGCTTATCCCCGGCATTAAGGAAACTCCGTATCTTACAAGCGAAAACTTATTTAATCTGAAAAAAATTCCCGGTTCTCTTGCCGTTCTGGGGGGCGGGCCCATAGGCATAGAAATGGCGCAGGCTTTCAGGCGGCTGGGGGCGGAAGTTACAGTCCTGGAAATGGAACCGCGGATCTTGATCCGCGAAGATACTGAAATAGCGCAGGCTTTGACCGGTTTTTTGAAATCGGAAGGTGTGGAAATATTAACCGGAGCCAGGGTCATCAGGATGTCGCAGGTTAACGGAAAAGTTTTTCTATCTATAGTATCCGAAAATAAGGAGCGTAAACTTCCATCTTTTGATTATGTGCTGATTTCATCAGGCCGCCAGCCAAATACCGCGCTGAACCTGGACAAAGCCGGAGTTAAATTCAATATAAAAGGTATTACAGTAAATAATAACTTAAAAACCAGCGCTGATAACATTTTTGCCTGCGGGGATGTTGTCGGCCCGTTTCTTTTCAGCCATATGGCCGAGTATCAGGCAGTTATAGCCTCGGTAAATGCATCTCTGCCGTTAAAAAGAAAAGCGAACTATGATAATGTTATCTGGACCACTTTTTGCGACCCGGAGCTGGCACGGATGGGACTCACCGAAGAAGAAGCGAGAATCAAATATAAAAATAAAATTAAAGTCTACCGTACCTATTACAATTCATTAGACAGCGCTCTTACGGACCGCGAGGAAAAAGGAATGGCTAAATTCATACTTTCCCAAAACTACAAACTGCTGGGCTGCCATATTCTGGGGCATAACGCGGGGGAAGCCATAATTCAGCCGCAGCTTTCCAAAACTTTCAGAATTCCTTTTACAAAACTTCAATCTGCTATTTACCCCTATCCTGCTTATTCTGAAATAATAAGAACAGCCAGCAAAAAGGCCTATATAGACAAATTGCAAGGTCATTTTATTGTAAGGTTTTTAAGATGCTTCTTTTCTAAAAGTTCATGAGAAAAACTAAAATATTTTTGACAATATTTATTCTTCTTCTTGTGTATGCCGCTATCAGAGTGTCGGGAGTAAGCAGTTATCTCACTTTTGATAAACTGCAGGAATACAAAGTTCAGGTAAAGGATTTAGTTGATTCACGGTATTTTATTTCAGTTTTGGTATTTATAATTGCTTACGTAATTGTTGCCGGGCTCTCTATTCCCGGTGCTTCGGCCCTGACTATGCTGGGCGGTTTCATATTCAGCACGATACCGGCAGTAATATACACAAACATCGGCGCGACTTCCGGAGCTGTATGTATATTTATTTTATCGAGATACTTATTGGGTGGGTGGATTCAAGCCCGATATAAGGAAAAACTGAACCGCTTCAATAGGGAAATAGAAATAAACGGGGCAAATTACCTTTTAACATTAAGATTTATACCCCTTTTCCCTTTTTGGATGATTAATATACTTTCGGGCTTCAGTAAAATTCCACTGAAGACATTTATCTGGACAACTTCTTTGGGTATTATTCCGGGTTCGCTTGTTTATTCGTTTATAGGAAGCAGGCTAAATTATATAAATTCGCCAAAGGATATTTTATCTTACAAAGTATTAATTGCTTTTCTTTTGCTGGCTTTGTTTTCAATTCTGCCCGTAGTATTAAAAAAGCATGTATCCATACGTTTTTCGCAAGGTGCGAACACCTCAACGATACAATTTAAAGTTTAGGTGCTAGGGCGCGTAGAATGGGGTATTAAAAAGGGATAAAATGAAAGATTTTAAAAGCGCAGTTAAAAAAGTAAATAATAATTTTACCAGAAGAAAAAAGCTGGAAGTCCTGCAGGTAAACGTGGGGGATAAATGCAACCAGAAATGTGCCCATTGCCATTGCCTCGGATCTCCTGACGGCAGTAACATTATGCCTGCAGAGGTTATTGCTGATATCATCATATTTCTCTACAACACTCCTGATATAGTTCTTGATATTACCGGAGGCGCTGTAGAACTCAATCCCAATCTGAAATATTTAATTGAAGAGGCAAAACCCGTAGCCAGGGAGATAATTGTCAGGAACAATCTTACAATATTCGATGACACAGGTATGGAGGGTTTTCCGGAGTTCTATGCAAAAAATAACGTGAAGCTGGTTTGTTCTATGCCGTGTTATACCCGGGAGAATGTTGAAAAACAAAGAGGTAAAGGCGTTTTTGACAAAAGCATAAAAGCCCTGAAAAACCTTAACAAACTGGGTTACGGCAGGCAGCCTGATTTGAAGCTGGATTTAACTTATAATCCGGGGGGAGCCTTCCTGCCGGTAAAACAATCGGAGCTGGAAAAAGATTACAAAAATATTCTTCTTGAAAAATACGCAATTTCCTTTAATAATCTTATAACCATCACCAACGCTCCTATAAATCGGTTCCGGGAGTTTCTTAAATCAAACGGAAATTACGATCAATACATGAATCTTTTAACTGATAATTTTAACTCAAATACCACAGAGAATATTATGTGCCGGAACCTGCTTAGTGTCGGCTGGGACGGCAGGCTCTATGATTGTGATTTTAACCAGGCAATGGGGCTTGAATTAAAAGACATAAACGAATTAAAATTTCTAAAAACCGCGGACCTGGAAAACAGGGAAATAACCTTCGGAGAGCATTGCTTTTGCTGCACCGCAGGCAATGGCTCAGGATGCGCCGGACAATTATAGTGCCTGCTGCCATCCGCTAAGAAGGATAGCAGGCCGCCGGACAATTATAGTGCCTGCTGTCATGAAAATTTCAGTAATAATACCCGTATTGAATGAAGAGAAAATAATTAATAATGCTTTAGCTTCCCTTGAAAAAGTAAAAGGCAGCCGAGACCTGGAAATTATCGTTGTTGACGGCGGGGATAAAGACGAAACCCTCAAAGCTGTTAAATCAGGCACGGCAGTCAAATTATCTTCACAAAAAGGGCTGAGTTTCCAGATGAATACGGGGGCTGCAGCAGCAACAGGCGAAGCGCTTGTATTTCTCCATGCGGATACTATTTTGCCGGGTAATGCTTTCACGCAGATAGAAACAGCGCTGGGCTCCGGAAAATATGACGCAGGGGCCTTCTCTCTTGAAATAGATTCGGATAACCTTTTGCTTAAATTTATTGCTATTACCGCAAATTTAAGGAATTATTTTACCCATGTCCCGTACGGGGACCAGGCAATATTTATAAGAAATTCTTTTTTCAGGGAACTGGGAGGCTACAAAGAAGTGCCTGTCATGCAGGATGTTGATTTGATGCGGAGAATAAAATATTATGGCAAAAAAATAATAATTTTCAGGGAAAAAGCGCTTACTTCTGCCAGGCGTTGGCAAAAAAACGGCATTCTTTATACTACATTTAAAAATAACTTGATAAGATTTTTATATTTTCTCGGTGTTTCGGAAAACAAACTTGAGCAACTCTACTACTAAAGCCCTCATCATTTTTGCAAAATACCCGCAAAAAAATAAAGTTAAGACAAGATTAGCAAAAGAAATAGGCGCCCAAAAAGCAGCTGAACTCTACAAATCTTTTGTTGAACAAACTCTTTTAACTGCCAGAAAAGCCGGCGGAGCCGGCGTAGATATATTTGTGAATATAAAACCTTCAACTGTTTTAAATAAATTTAAAAAATGGCTGGGACAGGATCTTCAATACATGAAACAGCAGGATTTGGGGCTGGGCGCGGAGCTTTCAGCAGTATTTACCGCGCTGTTCAATAAAGGTTATAAAAAAGTAATAGCCATCGGAACAGACACACCGGACCTGCCGGTTAAATTTATCAATGAAGCTTATAGCCGTTTATCAAAATGCGATGCTGTAATAGGCCCGTCCAAAGACGGCGGGTATTATCTCATAGGCCTCAATAAAAATAAATTGTGTTCAAAGGTGTTCAATAATATCAATTGGAGCACAGGGACTGTATTTGACAGTACCGTGAAGATATTAAAAGAAAACAGCGCCAGCTATTGTGTGCTAAAAGAATGGCAGGATATAGATAATCTTGAAGATTTAAAATGTTATTTTAGTAGAACAAAGACAGAATTTTAGTTTAAACCGGCCCACCTTTTACCAGTCTAAAAGGTGGGCTTTTTTTGGAGTCCTTGAGGTAAAAAAATCAATTAAAAGTGGCATAAAGTCAGCGACTTAATTCGCCTTCTATAATATAATATTTATAGGAGGTTAACGTAATTATGGATATAAAACAAGTACAGGCCGATCTGGACAAAAAAAATGAAGCCCTGAAAATAAGCGAAAGACGCCTGAATAGAACGCAGGAACTTGCGCACCTGGGCATCTGGGAACTAGACCTGATTAACAATCAGCTTACTTGGTCTGATGAGGTTTACAGGATATTCGGGCTTGATCCTCAGAAATTCGGGGCCACTTATGAAGCGTTCCTTGAAGCTGTGCACCCGGAAGACCGGAAAGTTGTTAATGATGCCTATTCGGGTTCTCTGCGCGGGGGAAAAGATTATTATGAAATAGAACACCGGATCGTAAGAAAAGCAACAGGAGAAGTGCGTTATGTCCATGAAAAATGCGAACATACGAGGGATAGTTCTGGTAAAATTATTCGTTCTATCGGCATGGTGCACGATATCACTGACCGTAAAATTGTTGAAGAAGCGCTAAGAAATGAAAAACAGGAACGGCAGGTGATACTTGAAACTGTTCCCGCAATGATATTTTACAAAAATAGGGAAAACACATTTGTGAGAACCAATAAAGCTTTTGAAGAAGTTATGAGGCTGCCAAAGGAAAAGTTGGAAGGCAGGTCCTTATTTGAAATTTATCCTAAAGAACAGGCTGATGCTTTCTGGAAAGACGATAAAGAGGTTATCGCTACCGGCCAGCCAAAATTAAATATAATAGAACCCATGGAAACACCCGCCGGCAAGCGATGGGTGCAAACGGGAAAAATACCCTACAGAGATGAGATGAATAACATAATCGGGATAATCGGTTTTGCCGTTGACATCACCGAACAAAAAAAGACAAAAGAACTGTTGGAGCGCGACAAAAAAACGCTTGAACAATATGTGCTTAAAAGAACCGAAGAATTGTTAAAATCCTACAGGGAAATAGAAAAAATGAAACGTCTCTCCGACCTTGGCGAGCTTGCCGCTACGGTGGCTCATGAGCTTCGCAATCCCCTGGCTGCCATAAACCTGGCCAGCTACAATTTGAAGAAAAAAACAAGCAATCCGGAATTAGAGAAACATTTTTTAACAATCACCAAAAAAATAAAAGAAAGCAACGAAATCATAAATAATTTGCTGTCATTTTCAAGGGTAAAGGCGCCCATTTACGATATTGTTAATATTTTTGATTTGCTGGATGAAAATATCGAAAATATGGCAGAACAGTATGCCAGCAAAAATATCATTATCAATAAATCTTTTGAAGAATTAAAAAATATTTCAGTTCAAGCTGACCAGATTCAGCTGAAGAGTTTATTTACTAATATTATAAATAATGCCTGCGAAGCCTGCCTGGATCATGCGGAAGGCCGAAAAATTGAGGTTATTGGCAGTGTTGAAGGTGATAATTTGAATATACAGTTTAAAGATAATGGTTCAGGCATTGATAAGGAAAACATTGAAAAGGTTTTTAACCCTTTCTTTTCCACAAAGGCAAAAGGTACAGGGCTAGGCCTGGCAGTCTGCAATCAAATAACCAGGCTGCATAATGGAAAAATAGCGATTGAAAGCGAGAAAGACAGCGGTACAGTTGTTAGTATTACCTTACCATTGAAAAAACATGAATACACAACAAAAAATTAAAATTTCCAAAGTTTTAGGCCTCATAGTAAGCGTTACCGGTATAATCGTAATAATCGGCTGGGTATTCGACATCGGTATCTTAAAAAGTATATCACCCGGGTGGATAAGCATGAAATTAAGTACCGCTTTTACATTTCTCTTAGGCGGCATTTCGCTCTATTTTATTGCCAGATCCGGGGAAGGAGAGTTTGAGGAAATCCAGGCGGGCCTTTCCATAACTTCATTATTGATTGTCTTAATAATGGGCACATTATTTTTTTCTTCACTTCTTTCGGTACACACAGGGGTTGAAGATTTATTTATTGAAGAAAAAGGAAACCTTGTGAAATCAACCGCTCCGGGCCGGCCGTCAATACCAACTATGTTCAACTTTTTATTGATAGCGGCGGGAGGTATTTTAACGATTTTAAACTCGGAAAAACTGCAATTGAAATTAAAGATTTTTGGTTATATAATAGGGGCAATCGGGGCGCTGGCAATCATCGGTTATTTGATTAATGTTCCGGTTCTTTATTATTACATAAACGGTTTGAATTCAGCCATGGCATTCCATACCGCAATATTATTTACTTTGCTTGGAGCAGGTTTGATATGTCTATAAGATTAAAACTCATAATTATTTTCCTCGCGATAGCCCTGATACCGATAATTTTTGTAAGCATGATAACTTTCCATAATTACACAAATTCCATAGAAGACACACGGTTTTCCCAGATGCGCTACCTGACCGTCATTAAAGCCGAAAGGATAGAAGCATATTTTAACAACCTTAAAGCCGATATAGAAATAGCCGCCAACTCCAAAGGAACGGAATTCCTTGATAATCTATTTAAGCAATTAGAATCATCTATAAATTTGAATGCCATTATGATAATTGATAAAAAGGGAAAGATAACTTACGAAAAAAACTCACATAGCCATAGGATAGATTTATTAGTTTCAGAAGAAATCCACAAGAAGGAGCTGGAAGCAGGAAAAAAAGGTGTACATTTTTCGGATATCTATTCTGATAATAATTCCACCAGCGGGTTTTCTATGATGATTACAGCGCCTATCCTGGATTCCAGGAAGGTTTTAAGCGGTGTTGTTGCGTTTGAAGTGGATATGGCGCCCATTTATAAACTTATCCAGGACGTAACCGGCCTGGGTGAAACCGGAGAAACACTTATAGGGAAAAAATTCGGCAACGAGGTTATATACCTGAACCCTCTAAGAAATGACCCACAGACAACGCTTAAAAAGCGTGTAACTATTGGAGGAAGCGTCGGAAGGCCCATTCAGGAAGCATCCACTGGGAAAAAAGGATTTGGGGAATATTTTGATTACAGGGGGGTAAAAGTTATAGCCGCCTGGCAGTATATCCCTTCCCTGGATTGGGGGGTAGTGGCAAAAATTGATTACCGCGAAGCTTTTGCAGATATAGAGAATTTAAAGAAATTAGTAATCCTGATTCTTTGCATAGTCATTTTTTTGAGCGGGATTATGGCAATTTCCCTGGCTCAATCCGTTTCTGCGCCTATAAAAAAACTCACAGAGGGTGCAGAGATAATAGGAAGCGGAAACCTTGATTATAAAGTTGGCACATGCATGAAGGATGAAATCGGAACACTTTCCAGGTCCTTTGACAAAATGACCGGAGATTTAAAAAAGATAACTGCCTCGCGCGATGAGCTGGATACTGAAATTACAGAACGCAAAAAAGCTGAAGAGGAACTCAAAGCCTTAAACAAAGAATTGGAAGCTTTCACCTATTCAGTTTCCCATGACCTTAGGTCCCCCTTAAGAGCTATAGATGGTTTTTCTAAAATATTGATGGAAGAATATAACGATAAGCTTAATGACGAAGGCCGAAGACAGTTTAACATTATAAGCGCTAATATCAAAAGAATGGGCGAGTTGATTGATGACCTGCTCGAACTTTCGCGCCTGGGCAGGAAAGAAATAACCTGTTCGAGTATAAATTTAAAAGACATTCTTTTTTCTGTAATCAATGAACTAAAATCCAACATAATCAAGAGAAATATTGATTTTCAGATTAAAGAAATCCCGGAAGCTGCTGTTGACCGGGTGCTGATAAAGCAGGTATTTATCAATCTTTTAACCAATGCGTTAAAATTTACCTCGCATAAAAATAATGCTATCATTGAAATAGGCGGAAATGTTGAAGGCAATAAGGCAATCTATTATATCAAAGATAACGGAGTAGGGTTTGATATGCAGTATGCCCATAAACTTTTTGGTATTTTCCAGCGCCTGCACGGGCAGGAAGAATTTGAAGGCACAGGCATAGGCCTGGCGATTGTAAAACGCATTATAAACAAACATGGCGGGGAAGTCTGGGCGCAAGGGAAAGTGAACGAGGGAGCAACTTTTTATTTTTCATTACCGAAGTAAGGGGAGTTAATTAAATGACAAGCTTAAACGAGATTGAAATTTTGCTGGTGGAAGACAATCCCAATGATGCAGAGCTGGCGATAAGGTCTTTGAAAAAACAGAACCTGGCTAATAATCTGGTTTGGCTCAAAGATGGCGCCGAAGCCCTGGATTTCTTATTTTCGCAGGGAAATTATGCCGGAAGGGTGGACAACAAACCCAAAATAATATTGCTTGATTTGCGCCTTCCCAAAGTGGACGGCCTGGAAGTGCTCAAAAAAATTAAGAGTGACGAAAAAACAAAAACTATTCCAGTTATTGTGCTGACTTCTTCAAACCAGGACCGCGATATTGTAGAAAGTTACAAACTCGGCGTAAATAGTTATGTGAGCAAACCGGTAGAATTTGACGAATTTGCAAAGATGGTATCCCAGCTGGGATTGTATTGGCTGGTGGTAAACAAGACACCCGGTGTTTAAACACCCGGTGTTTAAGGAATTATATGAATGAAGAATTACGCGTATTAATCCTTGAAGATAATATTGCAGACGCAGAACTGGTCATGGCTCTATTGCGTAAGGCTGAAGCGCCTTTGGCTGCGAAGACTTTATTCAAAAGAGTCGAAACCAGGGAAGATTTTACTGAAACCCTTTTGAGTTTTAAACCCGATTTAGTGCTTGCGGATTATAACCTCCCTTCTTTCGACGGGCTTTCGGCATTAAAAATTTCCATGGAAAAAACACCGGATGTTCCCTTTATTGTAATTTCAGGGGCAGTCGGAGAGGAAATTGCGGTAGAATTTTTACAAAAGGGAGCCAGGGATTATATACTGAAAGACCGGCTTTTCCGCCTTGTTCCGGCAATAAAAAGAGCCCTCCAGGAAAATGACGAAAAAAATAAAACAAGGGAACTTATAAAGAATGAAAGACAAAGGTTATATGATGTGCTCGAGACCCTTCCGGTTTATGTTATTTTACTGGATAAAGATTATCATGTCCCCTTTGCGAATAAATTTTTCAGGGAGCGCTTCGGTGAATCGCATGGCAGGAGGTGCTACGAATATCTTTTTAACCGCACCCAGCCCTGTGAAATATGCGAGACCTATAAAGTCCTGAAAACCAACACTCCGCTTGAATGGGAATGGGTCGGCCCCGACAACCATAATTATTACATATATGATTACCCATTTACGGATACTGATGGTTCCATCATCATAATGGAAGTTGGCATCGATGTTACAAAACAGAAACTTTCTGAAGCAGAACTGAATAAACATAAAGAAAGGCTGGAAGAGATTGTTAAGGAGCGTACTGCCAGGCTTGAAAAACTAAATAGAACCATGCGGGCCATTAGCAACAGCAACCAGGCGATGATGCATGCCGAGAGTGAAGCGGATTTGCTGAACCAAACATGCAATATTATTATTAACGACTGCGGCTATAAAATGGTGTGGATAGGTTTTACCCGGAATGACGAAAAAAAGTCCATAAAGCAGGTGGCTCATTGCGGTTTTGAGGAAGGGTATCTGGAAACTTTGCAGCTTTCCTGGGAAGATAATGAACGGGGCCGCGGGCCTACCGGCACAGCAATACGCACGGGCCAGCCGGCGCGCTGCTCCAATATGCTTACCGATCCCAATTTTGCTCCCTGGCGGGCAGAGGCCCTCAAACGCGGCTACTCTTCTTCAATAGTCCTTCCCTTAATGGAAAAAAATAAAGCCTTCGGCGCGCTTAGCATCTATTCTCCGGAACCGGATTCTTTCTCGGAAGATGAAACAAAACTTCTTATGGAACTGGCCGGGGACCTGGCACACGGTATAATCACCCTGCGGCTTCGCAAAGCAATTGAATTGGAACGCGAGGCATCAATAAAATTTCTCCAAATCATGAATAAAAGCGATAACCTTAAAGACATTTTAAAGTCCGCCTTAGAATTTTTTCATCATGAATCGAAGTGTGAGGCCCTGGGAATACGCCTGAAAGAAGGGGATGACTATCCTTACTCTGAAACCATCGGATTTTCTCCCGAATTTGTTCTTTCAGAGAGCAATTTATGCGGCAGTGACAAAAGTTCTAATCCAATGTTAGAGTGCCTGTGCGGAAAAGTTATTTGCGGCCGCATAGATGCTGGCAAAGATTTTTTTACCTCTCACGGCAGTTTCTGGTCCAATAGTACTACGGAACTGATGTCCAGGGCCGCAGAGAAAGGCCTTCTGGCAACGACGCGTAATCGCTGCAACAGGGAGGGTTACGAATCGGTTGCTTTAATACCCATTCATCTAAAAAAAACTCAGATGGGGCTGATTCAATTAAACGATAAACGCAAGGGGATGTTTTCACCGGAGCTAATTTCGAGGCTGGAGGTCCTTGCCGATTACCTCGCTGTAGCTATTGAGAAAACCCGCCTGGCTGATGCCTTGAGCTCCAGCGAGAAGGAATTTGCCGGTTTGTACTCGTCTATGGCTGATGGCATGGCAGTTCACGAAATTATTTATGATTCGGTTTCAAAACCCGTTGATTATAGATTGCTGGATGTAAACCCTGCTTTTGAACTGATTACAGGTTTGAAAAGAAAAGATATCATCGGGAAAAAAGCTTCGGAAGTTTACGGCACCCCGAAAGCCCCTTTCCTGGAAACTTACGAGAAAGTTGCTGCCACGGGCAACCCGGAAACATTCGATGTTTTTTTTGCTCCTATGGGAAAGCATTTTAATATCTCTGTTTTTTCGCCTTCAAAGGGCAAGTTCGCTACGGTGTTTCAGGATGTTACCGAAACCAAGAAAGCCGAAGAAATTTTGAAACGGGACAAAGAAACTCTTGAAATACTTGTTCGGGAAAGAACGGTCGAACTGATAAAATCTTACAGGGATATGGAAAAATTAAAACGGCTTTCAGATATTGGGGAACTAGCGGCCATAGTGGCGCATGAACTGCGTAACCCGCTGGCTGTGATTAAAATGTCAGCCTATAATCTTCAGAGAAAGGTAAAGAATCCAGATTTTGACAAACATTTCAGTAATATTACAAAAAAAATAGACGAGAGCAACCATATTATCAACAATTTACTATCCTTCTCAAAAGTGAAAATGCCGACCTATGAACCGGTTGATATCTACGGCCTCTTAAATGAATGTGTTGAAACAGAAATTGAGAAATTCTCAAAACAAAACATAAAACTTATCAAATCCTTTGAAAGCCTTCAAGGCATTAACATGGATTTGGACCCGCTTCAAATAAAATCTGTTTTAATAAATATCCTGAACAACGCTTATGAAGCCCTTGGAGAAACAGGCAAAATTGAAGTTGTTGGAAAAATTGCGGATAATTCATTAAACCTTGTTTTTAAAGATGACGGCCCAGGCATTGATAAAGAAAACCTGGACAAAATATTTGAGCCCTTCTTTTCTACTAAAGCCAAAGGTACCGGTTTGGGGCTGGCCGTATGCAAGCAGATAATTGAACTCCATAACGGGAAAATAGAAATCCAAAGCGAAAAAACCGGGGCCTCCTCGGGAACTACGGTCAATATTGCTCTTCCTCTCAAAAAAGCATAGAACTAATCTAGGCTCCAAAACCAGAAATGAAGTTGTGGGGAAAATAAAAATAGTAGTAATCGACGACGACAAAGAATTTTTAAGCGAAACAGATGAAATTCTTAAATCAAATAATTACGCAATGACGAGCGTATACAATTTAACAAAAATGCGCTTAATAAAGTTCCCGTGTAACATTTGGCCTTCCAGGGCTGTCTAATAAACAGCAAATAGAACGGGAGGATTAGTGTGAAAATAATTAAATTTTACCTGGTTTTATTGATAGCATTTACCGCAGGCGCTCAGGTTTTTGCCGGGTTGGCCTCTTTTAAGCAGGATTTTGCAAAAGTTACAGCAATTCCTGAAGGCCAGCAGAAAGATGATGATCAAAAACTGGCGGTTGCAGCCGGCGCCCAAACCGTTCAGTCGGATTATATCACTCCGGTAATGGTGATAATGGCGCAGGCAGACACCAGCGGCCAGCTCAATAACTTTTACGACGATTTCAATTCCAAGAAGAAAAAACCGGAAGATTCCCAGCCCGCGCCGGCGCAAACACAAGCGCAGCCAGATTCAAACACTTACAACAATTATTACTACGACAGCTATACCCCGGATTACTACCGCTATTACTACCCGTACAATTATCCCTACTACAATTACAACCGCCTGGATGATGTTGATATGTACCGCAACAGAAGGGGTGTCACTTACAAAGGGCATGCAGTTATCAAGGGCATGGACGAATCCGATATTGCCGCGCCGGAAAGGCATACCTGGTACAATACTTCCCTTGGCCATCAAAGCATCTCAAAAGATTTGAGTTCCGTTGGAATGATGTTAAGCGTTATTTCAGCCGGGAAAATAGACGAGCTTTCCTGGGGCGTGAAATTTGATTACAATCTCTATACCGAAAAGCAGGAGACCGGCGATCACGTTACGCTTCCTATAACAAATACAGGGTTGGTTTTCGGAAAACAAATGGGCAACGGCCTGGTGGAATCATTCATCTCTTACTGCAAAATGGAAGACCTTTCAGGGTTGTCCCTTAAATTATCTACCGACCAGTGGTTTCATAAATATTTGTTTGCTACCGGAGGCATCGGCATAAGCGTAATAAATGATTCGCCGCTGTCCGACCTTAATATAGGCGTCGGCGCCGGAAATTCAATGGTGCAGCTGGTAGTAGGGTACAAATCGGTAAGTTCGGTTAATACGCAATTAAACGGCCCGGAAATAAGATTGAAAGTGATATTGTAAGGGAAGGCTTCAAATCCCAGTCATCATATAAACAAAAAAGGACAGCCAAAATAGCTGTCCTTTTTTACTAAACGGAGAGGGTGGGATTTGAACCCACGGTGCCCTTGCAGGCACATACACTCTCCAGGCGTACGCCTTAAACCGCTCGGCCACCTCTCCGTCACTGTCCGTGAATTATACTAATTTTAAGAAAGTTTAACAATTATCCGCATTAAAAATGCATTAAAAAATGAAGTAAAAAGAAAAAACCGCTCAATACAAGCGGTTTTTTTGAAATGAGAATATTTTTCTGCCGGGGAATATTTTTACATTTGTGTTGCTGTCCACTTGCCGTCTTTTGTTTTTGATAATTTAAGTTTTGCACCGCACCTGGGGCAAATATAAATATCGCCGTCTTTAGCGTTGGATTTTACTATAATTTCCTGTCCGCAAACCGTGCACGTTATAGTAGAATTTTCAGCGTAAATTATTTTTATCGGTTTAGGAGCTTGAACTGAGATTACCACCATCTGTGTTTTGCCC
>Ga0156457_1006_pt2 | contig 31209 bp, 29 predicted proteins | sample RifOxyA2_FD_111904 | JGI IMG/M metagenome (GOLD analysis project Ga0156457, IMG submission 111904) | Elusimicrobia bacterium RIFOXYA2_FULL_40_6 | reverse complement strand
GTTTTAAATCCCAGGTAATTATCCCTGGAACCACCGTTAAAATCGTCCAATAAATAGGTTGTGGAGTTTATTTTGAAAGCGGGCTTTTTTGGCGGCTCGGGCGCGAGTTTCGGCGCGGGCGCTGGTGCAGGTTTTTTTTCTGCTGTGCCTGCTATGCTAACTTCGCTGGTAATAGTCGAAACAACCGGCTGCGCAATGGACTGTGTTGACTGAACCACCTGCTGGGTTTCTGCTACGTGTTCTTCTTCGGTAAAGGCTTCCGCTGCCGCGGGTTCTTTATATTCTGCTACGAATTTTATGCCGCTAAACAAAAACAATGCCGATGCGCAGATGATTAAGGCATTAGTTATCGCTATTATGTTCAGCAGCGGTTCCTGCTTATTCTTTTTCGGAAGCCTCGGCGCCGTTTTCAGAGTCACCATTTTCTTCTTTTACTATGTGAGCTATGCTGGCGAGTTTATCGCCTTCTTCCAGCCTGACAAGCCTGACACCCTGGATATTTCTGCCCTTTACCAATATACCGTCAACAGGGAGCCTGATAGTTATGCCTTTTGAAGTGATAAGCATTATATCGTCTCCCGGATTTGCTTTTTTGATGCCGACTACGGAACCGTTGCGGTCATTAGCTTTAATATTTTTTACGCCTTTTCCGCCTCTCGATTGCAGGCGGTACTTGGAAATATCAGTTCTTTTTCCGAATCCGTTTTCCGTAGCTGTAAGCAGGATATCTGTTTTGTTTATATCTTCCATGCCGATTACTTCGTCATCCTTGCCGAGGTTTACGCCGCGCACGCCCTGGGTAGCCCGGGCCGTGGGCCTGATGTCGGATTCTTTGAACCTTATCGCCAGGCCTTTTTTGGTAGCTATGACGGCTTCGCTTTTTGCCTCAATATGTTTTACATCGATCAATGTGTCGCCGGGATTAAGCTTTATTCCGATGATTCCTGTTTTGCGCATATCGGAGTAATCGCTTAATTCTGTTTTTTTAACGAGGCCCATTTTTGTGGACATAAGCAGATAAGAAGGTTTTTCTTCTTCAAAGGATTTTATAGTCAGCGCGGCCGTCACTTTTTCCGCGGGGCCTATTTGTATGAGGTTAACAATCGCTTTTCCTTTGGCGATTTTTGTCCCTTCGGGTATTTCAAACACGCGCACAGTATAGACCTTTCCCTTGTCGGTGAAAAAAAGCATGAAAGCGTGGGTGTTGGTGATAAATATATCCTCGACAAAATCCTCTTCCCTGGTGGTCATGCTGGTTACGCCGCGGCCTCCCCTGCGCTGCGAGCGGTATGCGGAAACCGGCATTCTTTTTACATATCCCGCGTGCGAAAGCGTTACCACGACATCCTCTTCCTGCACGAGGTCCTCAATTTCCATTTCCACTACTTTTGACTGGATTTTTGTACGCCGTTCATCGCCGTAAGCTTCCTTGATTTCTTTCAGTTCCTGCTGGATTATGGCCATCACTTTTTTTGTATCAGCCAAAATTGATTTCAGTTTTTCAATGGTTTTAATAAGCTCAAGATATTCTTCTTCAAGTTTTTTACGTTCCAGGCCGGTAAGCTGGTGCAGCCTCATGTCCAGGATAGCCTGCGCCTGTACTTTTGAAAGCTTGAATTTTTCCATCAATGAAATGCGGGCTGTGTCGGTATCTTTTGATTCGCGGATAATCTTTATTATTTTGTCCAGGTTGTCTATGGCTATGCGCAGGCCTTCGAGTATATGAGCCCTTTCTTCGGCTTTCGCAAGTTCAAACTTGGTACGGCGCACAATTATTTCGCGCCTATGCTCAACGTAATAATGCAGCATTTGTTTCATCGGAAGCACTTTCGGCTGTCCTGCGACAATTGAAAGCATTATAACCCCGAAAGAAGTTTCCAGCTGGGTTTTTTTGAAAAGCTGATTTAATACAATGCTGGCGTTCCCGTCCCTTTTGACTTCAATAACCATGCGGACGCCGTCGCGGTCGCTTTCGTCGCGTATATCTGAAATGTCTTCAAGTTTTTTATCTTTTACCAGGTCCGCTATCGTTTCCAGTAATTGCGCTTTATTTACCTGATAGGGCAGCTCATTTACGATGATTGCCTGCCTGCCGCCTTTTATTTCTTCTATTTCCGCTTTCGCGCGGATTGTAAACGATCCGCGGCCGGTTTCAAAGTAATCTTTTATTCCTTCTTTGCCGCAGACAATGCCCCATGTCGGGAAATCCGGGCCCTTTATTATTTTCATCAGCTCGGAAACTTCTATTTCCGGATTTGCGATATAAGCGACAATGCCGTCAACAACTTCGGATAAATTATGCGGAGGAATATTTGTGGCCATGCCTACGGCAATACCGCTGGAACCATTTACCAGCAGGTTTGGAAGTTTTGCGGGGAGCAGGAGAGGCTCTGAGAGAGAACCGTCATAATTCGGGCCAAAATCTACGGTGTTCTTGTCTAAATCGCTGAGCATTTCGTCCGCGACTTTTTTGATCCTGACTTCCGTATATCTCATGGCCGCCGGGGAGTCTCCGTCAACCGAACCGAAGTTTCCCTGCCCGTCGACAAGGGGATAACGAAGCGAAAATTCCTGGGCCATGCGAACCATGGAATCATAAATAGCTACATCGCCGTGCGGATGGTATTTACCTAAAACTTCACCGACTACCCTCGCGCTTTTCTTGAACGCCTGGTTATGCTTTAAGCCCATTTCCTTCATGGCGTAAAGAATTCTTCTGTGCACCGGCTTAAACCCGTCGCGCACGTCCGGCAAAGCTCTGCCGACGATTACGCTCATGGAATAATCCAGGTAAGACGTTTTCATTTCATCTTCGATGTTGCGCGGCGAAATACGCTCCAGAAAATCCGGCTGTTCCTGTTTTGATTTTTCTTTGTCGTTATCTTTTTCTTTTACCATCTTAAAAACTCCCTCTGTTTATTAGTTTCTCTGCGATTAAAATATCGGCTTTTGTAGTTATTTTTATATTCGGAGAAGTCGTGGAGACAAGTCTAACTTTTTTCCCCGTGACTTCTACCATTTGAGCGTCATCTGTGCAATTTAAAAGCTTTTTTCGTTTGAAGGCTTCCAGAATTATATTTCTTTTAAAGATCTGCGGCGTCTGCGCCAAAAATACTTTTTTTCTGTCTATCGTTTGCTTTATATTTCCGCTGTTATCCGACAGCTTTACCGTATCTGATGCAGCAACGGCGCAGATAGCCGCACCGTGTTTGCTTGCGGCCCTTATACAGCTTTGTATATCCGTTTTGCTTATCAAAGGCCTGGCTCCGTCGTGAATCGCTACCAGGCGCGCTTCCGTAGAAATTTTATTAAGGCCGTTTTCCACGGATTGCCGGCGTTCTTTCCCGCCGCCATATATTTTCAAGGCAGGGTATTTCTTTCCCCACTTTTGCTGGAAATATTTTATATCTTCTTTTGGCAGTATCAGGATAACTTCATCCGAAACCTGCGCAAATTTCTCTATAGCCCAAAGAACAACCGGCTTGCCGTTAAGCTGGTGGTACTGCTTTTTGCTTCCGAAGCGCTTTCCGCTTCCTCCGGCGACTATAATTGAACTGATAAACATAGCCTGCTTATCTCGGTTTTGTAAATATCATTCTGCCGGCAGAGGTCTGGAGCGCCGACGTGACTATAACATCAACTTTTTTGCCTATGTGCTTTCTGCCGTCTTCAATAACTATCATGGTGCCGTCGTCAAGATATCCGATTCCCTGGTCGTGCTCCTTGCCTTCCTTGACAACAAACATATTCATAGTTTCGCCGGGAAGATAAATCGGCTTGAGCGAGTTTGCCAGGTCATTTATATTTAAAACAATCACGCCCTGCAACGATGCGATTTTATTTAAGTTGAAATCAGTCGTAAGAATCATGCCTCCGATTTCTTTTGCAAGCAGTACCAGTTTTGTATCCACTTCTTTTATTTCCGGATAATCCCTGTCGTAAACCTTGACGGACATATTGGGTTCATCCTGGAGCTTGCGCATTATTTCCAATCCCCTGCGGGCGCGCACGCGCTTGTTTGAATCGGAGGAATCCGCAAGCTTATGCAATTCCGCCAATACAAAATTCGGTATGATCATCGGCCCTTCCAGGAACCTGGTTTCGCTTACATCGGCTATTCTGCCATCGATAATAGCGCTGGTGTCAAGGATTTTTACTTTCTCGCCGCTTGTTTTCGCGCCAGTCTTCAATATGTTTTTATCAAGCAGGTCCACTTCTTCTTTTTTTCTTATCGCTATCAGCAAACCTAAAACAACAAATGATGATTTTACAAGCAGCGAATATTTGCTCATCAATTCAATCAGCCTGTCATTGCCGAGCGAAATAAGGCCGTATTCAATTAAATATCCCACGACAAACCCGAGGATTACTCCTATGCCGGCAGCTACGAGCGTATCCAGCGGCACTTTGCCTATAAGCAGTTCCAGCCCTATAATTATGGCAAAAATTGCAAATCCGATTAATGCGCCTTTAATATCCCGGGAGATTTGAAAATATCCAATCACCGGCCCCATCAAAATTACGAGTGCTCTGATTATCCATAAAATCATTTCTATTCAACTCCTTATATGTCCAGATTTTTTACATCCAGTGCATGCGTTTCAATGAATTGCCTACGCGGCTCAACTTTATCTCCCATCAGGGTTGTAAATATCGTTTCGGCTTCGGCAATATCCTCAAGTTTTACCTGGAGAAGTTTTCTTCTTAACGGGTCCATAGTGGTTTCCCACAGCTGTTCGGGGTTCATTTCTCCCAAACCTTTATATCTCTGGATGGTTAAGCCCTTCATGCCGATTTCTTTTATTTTTTCCACTACCGACTGGAAATTTGAAACGTCAATGAAATCTTTTTCCGATGTCTTTATCCTGTAAACAGGTTTTTCCGCCGGCGTATCGTAATTGCTCATTTCAAAACCTGAAGCCTCAAGTTTTTTGATAAGCACGTCAACGCGGGTAAGTTCCCACAAATGCCTGAATTTTCTGTCCAGCTCCGCTTCCGTGAGGAGCTTATTTTTCTCAAGATAAGACGCTTTGAACTGTTTCCACTCTTTGTCGCTGTAAATAAAAATGGCTTCCTCTTCCGTTTCAACCCTGAACATGGGGATTTTATCCTTCTTTCTGAAAGAAAGATAGTCGGCCCACAGGATTTTTTTCTTCTTCAGTTTTTTCAGCAGTATATCCAGCTCATTAAGCTCCTTGAAAGCGACGGACAGCTCTTTTCCTTCCCATACTTTTTTGCTGGAAATATGCGATAAAACCGCCTGGTCAACAACCTGGTCCAGCAGGATTTTTTCCAGCTGCTCCTCGGTATCAATATACTGTTCTTTTTTATCCTTTTTGATTTTATAAAGCGGCGGCTGGGCGATGTAAATATACCCGTGGTCTATCAAGGTCTGCATCTGCCTGTAGAAAAATGTTAGGAGCAGGGTGCGGATATGCGCGCCGTCAACATCGGCATCCGTCATGATTATTATTTTGTGGTACCGGACTTTATTTACGTCGAATTCGTCTTTTCCTATTCCCGCGCCGATAGCGGTTATAAGAGTTCTTATTTCGTCATTGGATAATACTTTCACCAACTGCGCTTTTTCAACGTTTATAATTTTACCCTTTAGCGGCAGAATGGCCTGGAAAACCCTATTGCGGCCCTGTTTCGCGGAACCGCCCGCGGAATCTCCCTCTACTAAAAATATTTCTGATTTTACAGGGTCTCTTTCCGAACAATCCGCAAGTTTTCCCGGCAATGAAGCGCTGTCTAGTGCGCCTTTTCTGCGGGTAAGCTCGCGCGCTTTGCGTGCGGCTTCGCGGGCCTGGGCTGCGTTGATAACTTTTTCTACTATTTTATTTGCAACTGATGGGTTTTCTTCAAAAAACGAGCCGAGCGCATCGCCAACAAGGGATTTCATTATGCCTTCGACATCGGAATTGCCCAGTTTTGTTTTTGTCTGGCCTTCAAACTGCGGGTTTGGTATTTTTACCGAAATGACGCAGGTTAACCCTTCGCGGACATCGTCACCCGTTATAGAGAAAGCCTCGCTCTTTATCATCTGGTGGTTTTTTGCGTAATCATTTATGACTCTCGTCAAGGCGGACCTGAATCCGGAGAGGTGCGTGCCGCCTTCAATGGTATTAATATTGTTGGCAAACGCGTAAATCTGCTCGCTGTAGCCGTCGTTATACTGTATGGCAACATCAGCTTTGATATCGTCCTTGGCTTTGGAGAAATATACAGGTTTCGGATGCAAGACATCTTTATTCGAATTCAAAAATTCAACGAAGCTTGCAATGCCGCCTTCGTAATTGAAATTATGCTCTTTGTCTTCCCGTTCATCCGTGATTGATATTTTTGTGCCGGGATTTAAATAAGCCAGTTCGCGCAAGCGGTTGGATAAAGTGTCAAAATTATAATTTAAATCTTTAAAGATCTCTTTATCAGCCAGGAAGGTAACTTTTGTGCCCGTCTCATCCGTATTGCCAGATGATTTCAGGGGAGTAACCGGTTTTCCGCGGGCATATTTTTGCGTGTGAAATTTTCCATCAAGCTGAACTTCAACTTCCAAATATTCTGAAAGCGCGTTTACAACAGATACGCCTACTCCGTGAAGGCCGCCGCTGACCGTGTAAGCTTTTCTGTCGAATTTTCCGCCGGCATGAAGGACTGTAAGAACTACTTCAAGGGCTGATTTTCCTTTTAGTTTGGGGTCCTTTACTTCTTTCATCGGGTCTACGGGAATACCGCGCCCGTCATCAATAACGGTTACAGAATTATCCTGATGTATTATTACGTCAATGTTTTTACAGAATCCCGCAAGGACTTCATCGATTGAGTTGTCTACAACTTCGTAAACAAGGTGATGCAAACCCGGTAGCCCCGTGGAGCCGATGTACATGGCAGGCCTGCGCCTGACAGCTTCAAGCCCTTCAAGAACCTGGATTTTACTAGAATCGTATTTATCTTTTTCTTCCATATACCCCTCTAAATAAATTTAATTTCTTTTACCATTTCATGCCCGAAATGGCCGTTTATTTTTTTAATGAATTCTTTTTTTCTGACGCGTACTTCCTGCTTGTAAGCCGGATGGTCGGTCTGGACAAGGATTGTGTCCCCGCTGATACCGATCATCCTTATTTTCTTTGAAAGCTTTCCCAGTTCTTTGTTCCAGATATCGTAAAGAGCGTAATTTTCTTCTTTAATACCATAGCTTTCCAGTAATTTTTTTACTATCTCGCTTGCAGGGGTAAACACTCTAGACCCTCATGGGCATTACTACGCAAATATAATCCTCGTCGTTAATGCTTTTCAATACACAAGCGTCAATCGGGCCGTTTATCTGGAATTCAACCTTTTCTTCATTGATATTTTTCAGTATATCTATCACGTAAGTAGGATTGAAGGCTATTTCAATAGTCGGGCCCGTGTAAGCGATATCCATATCCACTTCGCCGCTGCCCAGCCCCTGGACCTGCGCGGAAATCCTGAGGATGTTTTTACCGTAGGCAAACTTGACGGCTCCGCCCTTTTCCTGGGTTAAAAGGGAAATCTGTTTTGCCGCACTTAGAAGTATTTTTGACTCAATCGGTATCTTGTGCTGGTATTTTTTCGGTATAACCTGCTCATAATTGGGAAATTCGCCGTCAACCAGGCGGGAAATGAGGGTAATGTCCTTTATTTTAAATGAGGCCTGGTTTTCCGTGATGCTTATTTTGACATTTTCATCTTCCTCTATTGAAAAAAGACGGGAAACTTCGCTGATTGCTTTATTTGGTATGATGGCTTTCATGGAAGTCTTGTTTGTTATGCCTTTCCTGCAAATATACGCCAGGCGGCGCCCATCGGTAGCAACGGCCCTGATAGTTCCGGGTTCGATGATAAAATAAAGGCCTGTCAAAACATACCTGGTTTCGTCCGTTGAAATGGCGAATGAAGTTTTTTTGATAATTTCTTTAAGAAGCTTTGTTTCAATTACCATTGCTTTTTCATCCGAGAATTCAGGCAATGCAGGGAAATCTTCTTTAGGCGTTCCGGATAAAACAAAATGTGATTTTCCCGCTTTTATATCTATTTGGTTTTTATCATCAGTTTTTATTTCTATTTCCTGTTCAGGCAATTCCCTGATAATACTGCCGAATCTCTTTGCCGGAATTGTAATCCCCCCAGGTGATTTTATTTTCCCCTGTATATAACAGCTTACCGCTATTTCCAGGTCCGTAGATACAAGTTTAATTTCACCCGATTCGGAAGAATTTTTATCCTGTGAAGCTTCAACAAGAAAATTAGATAAAACCGGTAATGTAGTTTTTGAAGAAACCGCTGTTTCCACAATTTGAATGCCTCTCAACAGGTTTTCTTTACTTACTTTAATATACATATGTATTAGTCCTCCTAGTAATAGTACTGTGAATTCTGTGTAAAAGTGTCAGTTTTGGCTGAGACCCGCCGATATAGTACGATTATGGATAAAAACTTAAAGTCTAACATCAGGTTAGCAAGCACCCCAAGTTATCAACCAAAAACCCAATTCATGGGGTACGCTAACAAGCAGGGGAAGTAACTAACATGTTGCTAACAGAAAATCAGTCTTCCTCTTTTTTAATATCTTCCACAAGTTTATTAATATTTGCTGCAAAGAACGGGTCTGTATTTATCATGGTTTTTATCTTATTCCAGGCATGCAAAACGGTCGTATGATCCTTGCCGCCGAATGCTTCGCCGATTTCCACGGTTGAACGCTCCGTTAATGACCGCGCCAGGTTCATGGCTGTCTGCCTGGGGAAAGCCACTTCATCCGTGCGTTTTTTTGAACGCATATCCTTAATGTCCAAATGATAATGCCTGGCTACAACTTTCTGGATTTTTTCTATAGTTACGGGTTTTTGTATTTCTTCGCGCCTGATGATATCGCTTAAAATTTCTTTTGCGGTATCTACTGTTAAGGGCGTTCCGGTCAGCGATGAAAATGCGACTATTCTTATGAGCGAGCCTTCAAGCTTGCGGATATTTGATTTTATCTGACTGGCTAAAAATAAAATAACGTCATCCGGAACATAAATTTTCTCGCCTTCGGCTTTTTTCCTGAGAATTGCAATCCTTGTTTCCAAATCCGGCGGTTTTACATCCGCAATTACTCCCCATTCGAACCTGCTGATTAATCTTTCTTCAAGATTCTGTAGTTCTTTCGGAGGCCGGTCGCTGGTAATCAGTATTTGTTTCCTGAAATCATAAAGCGCATTGAAAGTATTGAAAAATTCTTCCTGGGAACGCTGTTTTTCTGTTAAAAACTGTATGTCGTCGATAAGCAGGCAATCCAGGTTACGGAATTTGTTCCTGAAACTTGCCGGTTTCTGGTAAGTCAAAGATTCTATGAATTCATTTATAAATTTTTCAGCGGTTATATACAAAACTTTCGCTTTATTGTTGTTTTTTAAAATTTTATTTCCGATTGAATGCAATAAATGCGTTTTTCCCAGGCCTACACCGCCATATAAAAAGATGGGGTTGTATTCTTTCCCGGGATTATTGGCCGCCGCGAAGCACGCCGCTTTCGCGAAGCGGTTTGAAGGGCCTTCTATGAAGTTCTCGAAGGAATATTTCGGGTTGAAAGAAGTTTCCAGCAGGCCGTCATCATCCTGTGATTCTTGCTGTGGTTCTTCTTTTTCGGTTTTTTTCAGGAGTGAATCCAAATCATGTAAATGCTTAAATGCCAGGTCAATTTTTTTTATTCCTGAAAGTTCCGCGATCATATTTTCTATATTTTCTTTGTGATGCAGCTTAATCCAGTTTGAAAAAAACTTGTTTGGAACCTGAATTGTAAATTTATTATCTTCCAAAGAAATCGGAGAGAGGGGTTTTATCCACAGGTCATAGGATTCCTGGCTTAGCTGTTTTTTAAGAAATTCAGTGATTTTTTCCCAAATTAGGTTGATTTCCATTGATTTTACCGATTTTAGCCAAAATTATCCACATAGTTATCAACAGGTGTGGATAAGTTACCCAGAGGCTCAAATAATGCTATGTTTTAGTATTATTTTACCATGTTTTACTATATTATGAGGGTAGGAGAGTATTGTATCAAATAATGCTTTTTAAGTCAATAGCAAGGGAAATAAATTTATCCATGGCAATACGTTCGGGCCTAATTGAGGGGTCAATGCCGTTTTTGGCAAGTATGGCGGTTATAACGTCTTTTGGGAGGTTTAGGCCTGCGCTCATTGAATTTAGCACTGTTTTTCTGCGCTGTGAAAAAGCCGCTTTGATTACCCTGAAAAAAAGCTTTTCGGTTATTGAAAGCTGGGCCTGATTGAGCGACTTTCTGGTGAATTTCAGCACGGTAGAATCCACTTCCGGAACCGGTTTGAAGCAAGATTTATCTACATCAAAAACTTTTTCTACATTGGCGTAATATTGGCAGATTAGCGTAAGAACCCCGTAATTCCTGGTGCCTAAATCAGCCAGAATCCGCTCCCCCACCTCTTTTTGTACCATAAAAACAGCGCCGGACCAGCAGTCCCAGGGAAGCGTCTTCCTTAATATGGGTGAAGTTATGTAATAGGGTAGGTTTGAAACCAGTTTAATAGGAGCATTTTTAACAATTTGGGCCGGGACAATCCAGTTTAAAAAATCGGCATGAACAATTTCAACATTTTCTCGGTTTTCAAAAATGGTTTTAAGATTTGCGACAAGGCCCGGGTCTATTTCAACACAGGCAAGATTCTTAACCCTGGGCGCGATCAAGTTTGTAAGCACACCCGTGCCGGGGCCGATCTCTATGACGGTATCGCCGGGAGCAAGCTGCGCGCAGGCAACAATATTCTCCGCAATTTCTTTATCAACCAAAAAATTCTGCCCGAACTGTGTTTTTTTCACAAATGGAATTATATCCTTTTGGCTGATTTAAGTCAATTTAAGAGAATTATTCCGAGGAGGAGGAAGAGGATGGCGGTGAGGAGCTTGATGAGGGCGACTTTTTTTTCAAAGAAGCGCAAAAATCCCGAAGAAGTTGTGCCGAATACGGTGAAAATGAAAATTATTGCCAGCGGCAGAATGAACATTATGTTGTAAAGGAATAAATATTTTATTGCGGCGCCGCGGTATTGGGATAATCCCGCCATATACTGCAAAGTGGGCAGGTAAATCTGCCCGGTACACGCTAGTTCAAACAGGGAAACCAGGAAACCAAGCACCAGAGTGGAAGCCAGCAGGCCCCCTGTCGCCGCGTAGTTCCTTATTTGGCCATGAATACGGTCTTTAAGGTTCTTGGGCAGTTGTAGAAACATCTCGCTTGCTTTGCCCTTGAGGCATTTGTAGTAATCTATCAAACTTAAAATCCCAAGAGTGAAAACAAGGCCTATAATAAGGTAGCGGAGAATTTTAGAGATCAATTGGTATGAACTCATCGCGCGGAAAAACGAAAACCCCCCCAGCCCCACCGCGAAATATGTTATAAATACAGCAAAAGTGAAAACAATTCCCGCTAAAATCAATTCCTGTTTAGATTTGCGCAATATTGCGAGGTAAGATAGCAGAAATATTATCGTTGCAAAAGCGCAGGGGTTGATTCCGTCAATCAAGCCGGCCACCATTATCGGCAATAAACTAAAGCTTTTGAATCTTTGTACTATATTATTTTCCGCATCGTAGGATTTTTCCGATATTTTCAAATCAGTCCGCGCTTCCCGCGTTTCAGGAGGCATTTCTTTAAGGTCTATCAGCAGATTTTCAAGGTTTTGCTTTATTTCTTTTTCGCCGCCCAGTATTTTTCCTCCCAGGAAAACCGCGGGGACCGGGTTATCATGATCGTTATATTCATTTTCCAGGATAACGAGTTTTTCAAAATTTCCGCGGTCCCTTAAAGGAAAAACATGGAGCTCAAGGTCGATGTTGAGTTTTTTTGCAAGCGCGGGCAGGGTTGTGTTTTCAATTTCGTGGCAATAAACGCAATCTGTAGAAAAAAGCGCCAGTTTTATAGGTTTGTTATCATCTTGAACCAGAGCGCCTTCAATAATTTCTATTCTTTCGCTGGAATTACTATTACCGCTTAGCCCCAAACTAGAATTGCTATTTTCACTTCCTTTTTCTGCAAAATTGCTCACTAAAATGAAGCTGTCCAGGACATTTCCGTTTACATTTATTGCTTCGCTTTTTAAAACGGGCGGGTTTACCGATACCTTGCAGTGATGGAATTCATAAATAACGTTGGTGGTATCGCCTGTTGCGTAATTGCTCTGCATTTCGGCGCCGCCGCCCCCGGAAATAACGTAATGTATTCCGTCTATCACCGTATGTTCGTACAAATGCGCTCCGCTGCAATAAACGGTATCCACGCCATATTTCTTGAAAAGCGGCACCCAATATTTTTCCAGGTTTGTGTTTTTGGGTTTTCCGTATTGATAAATTGCATCGTGCATGAATACTACCGTGAAGAGGGCTTTTTTGTTTGTTTCGGATTCAAGGTCTTTTACCAGCCATTTGTACTGCTCGCTGTCCGGGGATAATTCTTTTTTGGATTGGGCAAAGGTGTCCCATGCATAAAGCCCGATAAAATGGCAGCCGCCCCAATCAAAAGAATACCATTTCCCCCCGTTTGGCAGAACAAAATAATTATCGTAAGTATCCTTGCCCTTTGATAAATCGTTTGAGCCATAGGTGGGGTAAATAACCGCATGGCGGGTTATTGAGTTTTCGATTCTAAGGAAGTTTTCCCACAAAAATGTATCAGAACCCTTGTCTACCAGGTCCCCCGTTACAAGGCAGAATTGCGGTGCGGAAAATTTCATTATTGAATTAATTACGGCTTCATGGTCGGTATCGTAGGAATTAAGGCCGTTGCGAGTGTCCCCATAAACGGCAAAAACGAAAGGTTCCCCTGCCCTGGAAGCGGTATTGAAATAAAAATCCCTGTTTCCTGCTGGGATGACATCCTTGCCGGAGAGTACCTGATAGTAATACAGAGTCCCCGGTTTTAAATTCTTTATTGCAACCCTGTGTTTTTTACCTTGAGGGCCTTCTGCGCTGTATTGATAGGAAACATTCTTTCCGGTACCGTACTTAACCAGGCTTTCCTGTATTTCATCCGTTTCCCAGCATATCGTTACAGAGGTTGCCGTGGTGTTTTGGATGTACGGCAAAACAGAAAACCGCGCGAAAGCGTTGCTACATAGCAGAGCGCCCGTAATAAACGCGAAGGAAACAATTTTTATTATTTTTGTCATTTAGTTTCTTTTAACAGCTGTTCTATTTCATCCCGGATGATCCGTACATCGCTTTCTTTGAAACCGACATGAATAAAACGGATTTTTTGTTTTTTATCAATAAGTATCGTGCAGGGAATAGTTTCGATATTGTAGAGTTTAACCGTATTTTCTTTTGAATCGGTGAGCAGGGGATAGGTTAATTTGTATTCCTGCGAGATAACCTTCGCGCCGTCGGCGTCCTGCTCCTCTATGTTAATGCCGGCAAGCACAAAACCGCTGTCCTTGTACCGGGTGTAAATTTTTTCCAGATGGACCAGTTCTGTTTTGCAGATACCGCACCAGGGTGCCCAGAAATTAAGCATAACTACCTGGCCCGCGTATTCGTTCAGATAAAATCTTTTGTTATCAAGAGTGTTTAAGCGGAAATCAGGCGCCAGGGCGCCCGGCTCGATTTTGGTTTTCCTGTTGCATCCGGAAAATAATAATACCCCGGCCAGGAAAAAGGCAATGGCCCTATTTTTTTTCATTCTTTTTATTTTGCTTATTAAGTTTTGAAATTATCAACGGGATAATTGTGTTGATAAATAAGCTTACTGAAGCCGTAGCCCACAGAAAAACGCTTATGTTGGCGCCGATTGAGCTGGAATTAGGGTTGTATCCGTATTTAACGGCTAATATTCTGCCTTTGTTCATTTTAGCTGGATATCTCCGCCAAGTCCTTTGTTTAGTTCTTCACGCAGGACTTTTAAGTCATAATTTGAAGCAGGGCCTGAAAACATGCTCATGATTATTTCATTGCTTTTCGGGCTGTTGTTTTTTATGTCGTTTTCAAGGATTTTATAGTAAGTTAAACCTTCCGCCACTTTTACTTTTACGAACTCCGGGTCTTTCTCTCTATTTTTAATCAATTCCTCAACTTCAAACAAGACCGACAAAGCGTAGGATTTTTTAAGAGTATCGATGATTATCTTTTTTTGCAGCATAATATCCATTTTATTGCCTGTTTTTGAGGCTTGCTCCAATGCGCTAAACGCAGTTGTAAGCGTTGCTTCCAGGTTTGGGCAGGGTTTTACGGTTTTGTCGCGCCGTTGAGCGGGAACTTTTGCCGCCTCGTTGTAAGCGAGGGCTTTTTCAATTTCTCCCTTTTCCAGGCTTCTGACAAGAGCCAGATAAAATACTCTTGTGAGAGTTTTCATTACTACCTGAACCTCATAAGCGGGTTCTTTGTTAGCTTTTCCGTTACTTATGGCTGTTGTAATGCCGTTATCCATGCCCGAATTAAATTCTTTGTCCAATGATTTAACAAGCGGCTGTAAATCTTTAGAATAAATTTTGTTAAGGGCAGCAAAATCGACAGGTTTGGTTTGGGCGGTTTTGCCGATTTTGTTTGAAGCGTCAATCTTTTCTTTAATTTGGGAAATTGATAAATCTCCCATGTTTGCGCATCCCGCTACAAATAAAAACAAACCTAAAACAACTACTCTGAATAATGAAATCATAAAACCTCCCGAGTAGGGATCCCGTTTCCCGTTAAAGGACAATACGGGGCTCCCTATAATCCAAAGACTATCAACCAATGAATATAAGTGTAAAAAATAGCGATATAAAGGAAACATAATGTAAGAATCACATTAAGCCCGATTTTAAGCAGTAATTTTTGCTTTGCTATTAACCCTGAAATTACCGGAACAGCTGATAACAAAGGAATAGCAAGGGCTATAAAAGGAATCAATGGTGAAAAAAGATCGAACCACAGCAGGACAACGATCCCGAAACAAACAAAATAAAATAATAAGTGAATTCCGCTTGTTTTGAAATCGGATAATGTTATTTTTGGTTTTAAAAGCAGTATTGATAATAAACTGCCCAGCACTATAGCCCAGCAGAGCCCGGCAATCCAGTAACGGTGGATGTTTCGCATACTTTGCGCGATTTTGCCGTTTATATCGCCAAGGTTTTCTATAGGCAGGATGGATTTTGCTTCTTTTAATTCCGAGACAGCAAGGTTATACTGCCTATTGGAATAATATACATCCGCAATTTCAAGAACGGCGTTTTGTATATAAATGCTTTGCGGGAAATCCTTGATAAGTTTGCGGTAAACTTCAACGGATTTTTTGTAATCAATATCCTGGTAATTATTTGCCAGCCAGTAAAGCATATCATCGGCGAGCGAGCACGAAGGGTATTCTTTTAAAATAGCTTCAACCTTATTTATACTGTCCGTTTTTCCTGCAATTGTTTTGCTGGTTTTAAAATACTGGGCCTTGACGTCTTCGTAGCGGGCCAACGGTTTGAAATCGTAATCTGAGTTTTCCTTTAAATAACTGATCCTGTTCTCTGCCAGGGTTTTCTTGGTGCTGTCCGGGAATTTTTTGATGAGGTTTGTGTATTCTATCAAAGCATTTCTATAATCATAGAGGCCGCGGTCGTAAATTGAAGCCAGCTCGTACTGGGCGTCGTCCACCTGGTAACTATTTTTCTTTTCCGCGATAAATTCCCTGTAGGCCTTAATGCTGTCATTGTATTTTCCTGAATCCATTAATTGCCTGCAGTATTCGCAGGTTTTTTTAATTTTGGCAGGGCTTTCTTTTACAGAAAATTCCCTGATTGTTTTTCCTTCAGAATCCAGAATTACGCCGGTTGCTTCATAATAATCAGCCTCAATAATAGAAAAATCTTTCTCCGATGGCGAAATGGACAAAATGGTTGTTTTATTGAGCGTTAATAAATGGGTTAACTCCTTATTGAGCAGAAGTTTTTTATCCAGGCACACGAACGTATTGGGCAATTTATTGTTTTTCAAGTCTTGTTCGAGCTGGAGTATTTTAAAATTTTCCGGCAGGATAACAAAATACCAGGCGCCCCAGTTAAAGGAATTGTATGATTGCATATCGAATATCGGCAAGTAAGGTTTGATTTCGCTGATTTTGTTTTGGTATTGCGCGGTTTCCATGATTATCAGAAATTCCGGGCTTTTGGTGAATAAATACCTCAGCTTGCTTAATACGGATTCCTCGTCCCCGGAAAGGTCCGGGACAATGCCGAACCTGAACAGCTGGTTGGCGTCGGGTTTTGTTTTGAAATAGAATTCCCTTTTGGATAAATTAGGAAATGAATAGCTGTATTTTGTTCCAGGCGAAAGGTTTTGCAGGTAAAGTTTATGTGCGGTTGTTTTATTTTCTTCCTTTAATCTTTGCTGGGTTTTTTTATCTCCGAGGTAAAAGTTGAAAACGATTTCTGCGCGGTAAGCGGCCTTGCTCTCAAAAGTTATTATGGCTGAGTTGTTGCTTACGGAATAAATGCCGGGTATGATATTTTCGGTTTTTGAAGGTTTAAACAAATAGAAAGCGGTTGTTGACAGGAGAACCAGCGCGGCAAACAGCAACAATAATTTGTTTTTCATCTCAACATAATTATAGCAAAAAATATTTGTAGAAAATGTTTAAAAGAACTTGTAGTTTATTCCCAAATTGTAAGTTCTCCCGTAGCCAGACAGGATACTTCCCTCTTCACCGTAATTCTGGTATCTTTCGTCAAAAGCATTATCAATCCTGAATGACAGATTAAGTTCTTTGTAAATATTTTCGGTTAGGTTAATGTTTAATAGCCTATAATCCTCCAGCTGTTTCTGCAAGCCTCCGGAGGAATAATATCTTTCAGTTGCCATTTCGCCGGTAATATTTATATTCAATTTAATTTCCGTAAAAGAATAACCCAGCATTGCTCTTGCAGTATTTTTCGGCGTGTAGGAAAGCAGGTTGCCGTTATTGTCCCTGCTGTCAACCGCAATATATCCGAGCGACATTTCCCAGCGTTCCAAAGTATATTTAAACCCGGCTTCAGCGCCTTGCACGGAAGCGGATTTTATGTTTTCTCTTTTGAATACCGGAAGGCCTGAATCAATGACGCCGGTATTAACGGAGGTAATCATATTCGTAAGATCATTTCTGAACAGCTGGAAATATGTTGAGATTAAGCCTTCCTTAAAATCTCTCTCTATTCCTGCGGAATAATTATCCAGGTATTCGGGTTTAAGATCCGGATTTCCGTCTCTCCAATAGGCCCTGTGGGTGTAGTGGTATTCATACAGGTCCATTAATGAAGGAGCCCTGTAACCCTTCCCAGCCGAGGCACGAAGAGTGGTTTCAGGGTTCAGCGAATACATTACGCCGGCCTTCGGCGTGAAAACAACCGGCAGGCCCTCATAACTGTCTAACCTGGCGGCAGCCAAAAGAGTAAAGGGCGCGCTTATTTTGAATTCATCTTCCAGGAAAAAAGCGCTGATTAGCTGATTTTTATATGAAGTAGAAACCCTTTCAAATTCTTCGTTTCTGAGTTCAATACCCGTGGTGATAAAATGTTTGTGAAGTAATGAGGTGTTGTAGGTGCAGTCAAAATTTGATGTTTGATTTAGTTTATCTTTAAGAGTGCTGTTGAAGGTAGTAAAATACCCGCCTATATTGAGTAAAGAAATTTCATTTAATTCCTTTTTCCAGCTTATAGCCGTATCAAACGCTTTGTCAGTAACCGGAATTCCGCTGTTTGGGTAATCGTTCTGATAATATCCCCCCGTAAAACTCAGCGCGCTCCCTTTTAGCTGTAATCCTGTTTTTAGCAATACATTATTCTGTTTGTACCAGTTGCCGCTAATCCCGTCGCTTTCCCTGGCTTTAAGCCCCAGGAAGTATCCAAAATTATTTATAGGCCCTCCCAAATTCACGCCAAGGCCTTTTGTTCCGTAAGTTCCGTAATCTGAGTTTATATCAAGAAGTTTTTGGTCAGGAAGAGGTTTTGTTATGATATTTATAACTCCGCCGAAAGCATCACTGCCGTAAATAGCGGACCCCGCATCTTTTACCACTTCTATTCTATCCACCATTTCAATTGGGATGATTGACAGGTTAACCCCGGTATGGATGTGTTCGCTTTTTACTCTTCTACCGTCGATAAGCACAAGATTGTAACCTGCCGGCAGGCCTCTGATAGTGGCTATTTTCCTGTCGTTATTTCCGAAACGGGCACCTGCGGTAATTTCCATCCCGGGAATCAGTTTCAAAGCGTCGCCGGCGTCTTTAACTCCGGCAGATTCGATTTCTTTTTTTGTTATGACATTAGTCTGCACCGGCACCTGTTTAAGCAGGTGCCGGCTTTTTGTGGCGGTAATGACCATGGTGACTCCGCCATCTTTGTCATGTTTGATCATCTCTTCCGGTTTTTCCTGCGCAGTTGCTAAATAATTGCTGACAAAAAATATAAATGACATTACCGTAAAAAATAAAATTCTCTTCCTCATCTTTTCCCCCGCTTATTTATTTGAATAATTGCTTATCAGTTTATCGTATTCGGAATTGACGGTATCGGCCTGCATTTTTGCCATTTTCAGATAAGTGTGGCAGATATCGTATTCCCCTTTCAATATATCCAGTTCTTTTTGAGCCTGAGTGTGGTCTTCTATAATTTTATCAATAGAGGCTGTTTCGTGGGATTGTTCGGTTGCCAGCCCTTTGTCTTTTTGTTTTTCAAAATAATCGATGGTTTCGAAAGCTTTCTTCATTAATTCATTTCTTTCCGCTTTCCAGATGGGGTGCGTGTTTAACGCTATGTTGTTTTCAGCCGGTATTTGTTTTTCCTTTAATTTGTTTTCCAGTTCAATATATTTTTTATCAAGTTCTTCCTGTTCTTTGGCTAATTCGGCAAGAATAACTTTCAGGTTTTTGGTTTCAGTAGTCATATTTTGCAGGTTTTTTACATAGGCCCCGTCCAATTTATTCCTAAGTTGTGTCCTTGTAACGCAGAAACTATTTTCCGCAGTTCCAGATATGATTTTTTCAGGCACAGAAACCGGCTGTTTGCGTGTATAAAGGGAAAACCCCGCAACTAATATGAAACAGGCAAGCGCCCCGGCTAAAAACGGCCTAAGGCCGGGCAATTTTGAGAAATCAAAAAAAGCAGGTTTGCCGGCAATTGATTTCTTCCTTATATTAAGCAGTATATTTTCAGAAAGATTTTCCGGCAGGATGGATTCGGGTTTTTTTGATTTCACAGTTGCTATAAATTTTTCCAATCCAGCCAATTCCTGCCTGCAGGCCGTGCAGGAGCTTAAATGGCTGTGGATTTCATTTATTTCAGTTTCGGCGAGCTCGTTTTCAAGGTACAAAAGAAGCTTATCAGATACTTTGGAGCATTTTATTGTTTTCATAACAGCACATCCTTTGAAACAAGGTTTTGAAGTTTTCTGACAGCATAGCAATAGTTTGTTTTTGCGCTTGATACGCTGATGTTTACTATCCTGCTGATTTCTTCATAGGGCAGGTCCTGGTAATTTCTTAAAATAAATACCGCCCTTTGTTTATCAGGCAGTTTATTTACCGCACCGTATATTTCCCGCAAAGTTTCTTTACTTTCAATTACTTTTGTATGGTTGAGCTCAACAGTGTCAAAATCATCCGGAAGCAAAGCCGTTTTCTTTCGTTTAAGGAACCGGATGCATAAATTCACGGCAATTCTGTAAAGCCAGGTATAAAAACTTGAATGAAAACGGAAACTTTTTAACGAGCGATAGACAATCAGCCACAATTCCTGGCTTAGGTCCTGCGCATCCTGACGGTTATACACAAAACTAAAAATCAGCCCGTAAGCTTTAGGAGAATGCTCGTGAATCAGAGCATCAAAGGCTTGAGCATCACCCTTGACAAATCTTTCAATCAGCAGATGGTCTCTATCCATAGGATTAGATTATACTTATTAGAGGCAGGAATGTCTAAAAAGGTTAAATTAGCGCGGAGGCTTTTCTTTTCCTTCAAAACGTTTGCGCATTTTTTCAAATCTTGCTTTTTGCTTGTCATCCAAAATACTTTTAAGTTCTTCATCCATTTTATTTTTTAATGTTTCAAATTTCGGCCTGATTGTCTTGGCCAAAGCGTCCATCTCTTCCTTATGTTTTTTAAATATGGGAGCAAGTTTGTTTTTTTGTTCTTCAGTTAATGCCAGGCGACGGCTCATGCCGTTCATCATACGATTTGCCATCCGGTCTGCCTGCTTTTGATTTATTTTCATAGGAAACGGGAATATTTTATGAAATATACATATTCTATCGACAAACATACCGCAAACCAATCCGACAATAAATATGGCAACCGCGAAAATAAGCCCTACTCTTTTAGATTTAATCATTTTCTGATCCCCCCGTGTTCATTGCAAGCGAAATAATATCGTCTTCGGATATGTTTGATTCAACAAACACCTTTTTCTCCAGGCTGCTTGCCGTGTTCTGAAGCAGATAATCTTCAGTAGTTAAATTTGTATTTGCTGTAGTTGCAGAATAATTGTTAAAAAGGAATAAACCCGCGGATAAAATAAGCAGGCAGGAGCCGGTGTAGAGCGCCTGGCGCGCGGTTACAATGAAATCTTCATAGGAAAACCGCGCGGAAGTTCTTTCCTTTATTTTATTCATCAATCTCACTTCAAAAAAAGGCAAGGTCCCGATGCTCTCTTTGGTTTCAGCGTCAGTTTTGTAAGAAATGATTTCTTTAATTAGTTCCCACTTTTTTTCGTTCATAAGCCGCCTCTAAGAATCTTTGAGTATTTTTTTCATAAGCATTTTGCGTGCCCTGAAAAGCCATACTTTTAATTTATTTACAGATATATTCATAATTTCAGCAGTTTCATTGTAAGATAAATTGTTTAAATCTATCATTGTCAGCACCATATCGTACTTTTTAGGCAAAGAGTTCACGGCATTTTTTACCCTTTCCTGGACTTCTTTTACCAGCATCTGGTTTTCAATGCCGAGGTTCGGGTCGTGCAAAAGATCGCCGACCGTTGTGATTTCTCCTTCAATTAATTCTTTGTCCAGCGAAACGAAACGGTTTTTGTGCTTTCTTGCATAATCAATCGTTTCATTATAAGCGATCCTGTAAAGCCAGGTGCTTAACGCGGACCGGAATTTGAAAGAGCCGAGATTAAAATAAACCTTAATAAAAACTTCCTGCGCTATATCGTCAGCTTCCTGCTGATTGCCGATGACCGAGTAAATCGTTTTGAAAATATTTGATTTATATTTTGTTACTAACTGTTCAAATGCCTGCTGGTCGTTTTTTTTGAACGCTTCCACCAGAGCGAAATCTTCGTTCATCAGGTTACCCTTGTTATCCATTAGACTCCTGCGCGCCTGAAAAGGTTACAGAGCCTGCCGTTTTTTCACAATATTTATTATACTAGTAATTTTCCCCTAAGACAAATTTCCAGGGGAACTAAATTTCCCCTTAATTCTTGCAGTCAAAAATTGTAGTTATGAAATGACGGAATTAATACTTTCTCAGCCATATTATACATCATATCATTATTTAACGGCTAAAAATAAGCAAGGGGAAACAGCGCTAAACATTGCAAAAACAAAACAATTGGAAGGTATTGTTAATTTAATAAAAACTAGATTATCAATTGCTTCAGCAGATAAAAATATTGTTGATTGAGAACAATCTTTAATTAAAGAGAAGCTCAACACTCGTAGTAGTATCTTCGATTTTTCACCTGCCTGAAAAACACAACAATCCCCTTTCTAAGTTTGAAAAAACACGGTTGACATAAAATCGTTATCAACAATCCCAATATTTCGAAATATTGGGGGAACTAATTCCCTCTTTTTGCGTCTATTAGATAGGATATAAGAAACCATTCCAATTAAAGGAGATTATTTAATGGACCAAAAATCAGTTTCACTTGTTTTTGCAGAAAGGATAGAACACAAAATATTGGTTATTCGCGGCAAGCAAGTAATTTTGGATAATGCCCTTTCAAAACTTTACGGTGTTGAGACCAAATACTTAAAACGCCAGGTGCGAAGAAATATGGAAAGATTTCCTGAAGATTTCATGTTTCAGTTGTCAGAACAAGAGTTTAAAGATTGGAGGTGCCAATTTGTCACCTCCAATTCTTCAGAAAAGATAGGTTTCCAAAAATAAGTTACTTCCTCCCCCTTTCAGTTGTTACCCTTCATTAAAAATTATATAATGTCCCTGTCCGAATTATATCCCTATGAAATACCAACAAATTATTTCCAAAATCAAATCCTCATATAACCCCAAAAACATCGCAGGAATGAAGCGGTTTGGCATAAATGTGGAAAATGCCTACGGCATTCCGATGCCCGAATTGCGCAAGCTTGGAAAACAGATCGGAAAAGACCATGAAAGCGCAAAACAGCTATGGAACTCAAAAATCCATGATGCAAGGATACTGGCAAGCATAATAGAACAGCCGGAAATGATAACCGAAAGGCAAATGGACAGCTGGGTTAAGGAATTCGACTCCTGGGATCTATGCGATCAATGCTGTATGAACCTTTTTAGCGAAACTGAGTTTGCCAACAAGAAGGCCTTTGAATGGATTAAAAGCAAGGAAACATTCATCAAAAGAGCGGGTTTTGTAATAATGGCAGTACTATCAGTTCATAACAAAGATATGGCGGATAAGGATTTTCAAAAGTTTCTCCCCTTTATAAAGAAGGAATCAACCGATGAAAGGAACTTTGTCCGCAAAGCGGTAAACTGGGCTCTAAGGCAGATTGGCAAGCGCAATATGGTTTTGAATCAGGAAGCGGTCAAACTCTCAAAAGAACTTATGAAATCAGATTCCAAATCAGCCCGCTGGATCGGCTCGGATGCTTATAGAGAACTAACAAACCCCAAAACAGTAGCTCGCATAAAGAACAAAAAGAGGTAACTATGGAATTCTTCAAATCAAAAGGTTATTGGCTAAAAGGCGCTTTGCATGTCCATTCAAATTTTTCTGATGGCAGCTGGCATATTGATGAGCTAATCAAAATTTATAAGGATCACGGTTATGATTTTCTTGTAGTGACGGATCACAGGAAAGTGAATAAACTTTATAATAAGGTTGATGATTTTGTTATAATTGAAGGAACGGAAATAGATGTGCCCGGCATGCTCCATATAGTGCTGGTAGGCGCAAAAAAAGATTTTGACGCTAATGTTGTTAAAACCCCCGAAGAAGCTATAGAGTTTGCCAAAGCTAATTCTGAGTTCTTCTTTTTTGCCCATCCTTATTGGTCTGATAAAAGAACAGATTTCCAGCATACAGGCAGTTTTCACACTTTGGAGGTCTTTAATGCTGTTGCGGAAATGGATGTTGGAAGAGGCTATTCAGAATATTTTTGGGATGCCGCGCTTACTGATGGCCATAAAATGAATGCCGTGGCGGTAGATGATTCCCATCAAAGGAATATGGATTATTGTTTGGGCTGGGTGAATGTTAAGGTAAAAGAAAAAACGCAAAAAGACATTATTGAAGCACTGCAAAAAGGGCATTATTATTCTTCAATAGGCCCTGAAATAATAGATATTTCCGTAACCCAAAAACCTGTGCTTGATAAAATAGAGAACGCAATATACAACAGCTTTCATGCTGTCGCTCCAAAGGATGGCTGTACCGGATCGATTCAGGTGAAAACTTCCCCCTGTAAGCAGATAAGGTTTATATGCGAAACAGACTGCGGGTCGGTTTTCAGGGCAAAAGACAAAAATGGAATCCAGCTTGCTGAGTTGCAATTAAGAGGCGAAGAAAGATATGTCCGCATTGAATGCATAGATTTTGATGGCAACAAGGCCTGGAGCAACCCGCTATATTTTGAAAATAAAAGGTGAACAAAATGGACTTTTTCAAATCAAAAGGTTTCTGGTTTAAAGGCAACCTGCACCTGCACTCTACATACTCTGATGGTTCAATGAGCATTGATGAACTGGTAAAAGCCTACAAGAAAAGCGGATATGATTTTTTTGCCATAACAGACCATTGGAAATTTAACCGCCTCTATCAAAAGAAAGATTTTCTAGTGATTACGGGAACTGAAATAAATTTAACAGACAGCATGCATATTGTCTGCCTGGGGCTTAAAGCGCTTCCTGGAAAGAAACCGAAGACAGAACAGGAGTTATGCGAGTTTGTTAAAAAAAATGCGGTGTTCTACTCTTTAGCTCATCCCAATTGGTCAGATATAGACGCAGGCAGTTTCCCCTACTTGAAATATTTCAATACTCTGGAAGTTTTTAATTCAGATTGCGAGCTTGAAGTGGGCAGGGGTTTTTCGGAATATTTCTGGGACCGGGCCCTGTGCGATGGGTTCAAGTTTAACGCTATCGCGGTTGATGATGCGCATGAACGCATTGATGATTACTGCAAAGCCTGGGTAAACGTAAAAGCTGCCGATAAAAGCGAGAAAGCAATAATTGACGCTTTGAAGAAAGGCCGTTACTACGCATCCATAGGCCCAACGATTTATGATATCTCAATCAACGGGAAGCCTAAAAACATAAAGGTAAAGAACGCAATAGCCAGCTGGGATGATATAAGGCCCAAAAAAAACCACGGAACAATAACTATCAAAACTTCCCCTTGCAAACAGATAAGGTTCATATGCAATGCTTTTCCCAACCATCATGGCCAAATATACAGATGCACAGATAAGAAGGGATTAACGCAGGCAGAGTATCATATCAAAGGCGAAGAGAAGTATCTGCGCATTGAATGTATAGATTATGATGGCAAAAAGGCTTGGTCCAATCCGATATATGTTTCACATGAAACATTTGGGTAAGTATCCCAGCTGCAGATTAGAGAAAAGGTTGGGAATTAGGAAATAGCGGTGAAAATTGGGAACTTAGAGTTAAGGAACAATGTCTTCATGGCGCCCATGGCGGGCGTTACTGATATAACTTTCAGAATTGCCTGCAAGCAAATGGGGGCCGGCCTTGTTTATACAGAGATGATCACTGCGCGCGGAATCCATCACAAAAATAAAAAAACTTACAAAATGCTGGAAGTGCTTGAAGAAGAAAAACCTGTCGCGCTCCAACTGTTCGGCAGCGAGCCTGATATAATCGCGGAGGCCTGCGAATTCGTTAATGATAACAAGGACATCGTTTTAATAGACATCAATATGGGATGTCCAACAAAAAAAGTTGTAAAAAGGTTTGAAGGCGTGTCCTTAATGAGAAATCCCAAGCTCGCCGCGGAAATAATCAGGCAGGCAAAAAAAGTTTCCAACAAACCGATAACCGCAAAGATAAGGACAGGGTTTGATTCAAAAAGCATCAACGCGGTTGATTTTGCCAAAGAGCTGGAACAGGCGGGCGTTGAGGCAATCACAATTCATGGCAGAACGGGCGAGCAGAAATATTCCGGCAAAGCGAATTGGGATATAATAAAGGAAGTAAAAGAAAATATACATAGCATTCCTATAATCGGCAATGGGGATATATTCAGCCCTTATGATGCGGTGAGAATGCTGCAACATACAAAATGCGATGGTGTTATGGTGGCGCGCGGTGCGCTGGGCAATCCCTGGATATTCCGCGGGATACTTCAGGCAATTAACGGAGAGGATGTAACTTCCCCCCCCTACGAAGAGATTGCCGAAATTTGCAACCAGCATTTAAAAAGAGAGATAGAGCGCCACGGAGAAAAGAAAGGGTTGTTGAGATTTCACAGGCATTTATTATATTACGGCATAAAGTGTTCCATCCTTAAAGACCGCACCAGGCCGCCGCGTTATTCGGAAAATCCGGAAGATACCCACAACAAAGAAATGACCAGGTTCATCAAGCAAGGCTTGATGTCGTAAACCCCCACGGTCCCCCTTTAGTAAAGGGGGAGGACATGGAAACATATTTCCCCTCTTTTTGAAAGAGGGGCTAGGGGAGTTAATTAAGATTCCTGTATTTGATAATAGGGCTGTAATTTGTTAAAATACGATATATCAATAAATTCATAGGAGGATGTGTCATGGCAAAGAAGGTAAAATTAGTTCAAACTGCAAAGGAACTCGCAGCATTCAACGAATTAAAAAAAACTCTTCAAAAACTGGTAGACAAGCGCAAGCCGATCAAAACGGATATCTATAAGCTGACAGTGCATAATGTCAAAACCAATACTGATATCAAAGAACTCTTCATTCCAAGCGAAAATATGGCAGTAAGCATTTATCAGGATTTAAATGTGTTTAGAACAGACTCGACGCGCTATAAGCATGCTAAAAAAGTTAAAACAATAGGGATTCCCAGGGATTTCATAGATCAACTCAAAGTATACCTGGAACCTAAAGATAAGATAAAAGAGATCATTAAACTGCATTTAGAAGGATAAATTGGGTCCAAATTGTTTCATATGAAACAATTAGAACCTTTGATGGTCTTTTGAGGTCAAATGGGAAAAATCATTTCGGTTTGTAATCAAAAGGGCGGCGTTGGCAAAACTACCACTACTATTAATCTTGCCGGCAGCATTGCTCACCTTACCAAATCCGTGCTTCTTATTGATTTAGATCCGCAGTCCAACGCTACCAGCGGCCTGGGTTTTGATAAAGAATCAATTGAAAACAGTATTTATAATGTAATTATCGACGATGTTCCGCCGGAGGAAACCATTGGCCGCACTACCGTCGAGTTTCTTGACATATTACCGTCGAGCATAAATCTTATCGGCGCTGAAGTAGAGCTGGTCAATCTTCCTGATAGAGAAACAAAATTAAAAAGAGCTTTGCAAAGTATTAAAGAATCTTACGATTATATTTTTATTGATTGCCCCCCCTCCCTTGGTTTGTTGACGGTAAATGCATTAACTGCGTCGGATTCGGTGCTTATTCCCATCCAGTGTGAATATTACGCAATGGAAGGGCTTACCCAATTAATGAAAACAGTCCATCTCATAAGGCAATCATTAAATCCCCATCTGGATCTTGAAGGCGTGTTGCTTACTATGTTTGACGGCAGGATGAATTTGAGCAATCAGGTAGTCAAGGAAGTAAGAAAATTTTTCGGCAATAAGGTTTATAAATCAGTCATCCCCCGGAATGTCCGCCTGGCGGAAGCGCCCAGCTACGGCAAGCCGGTTTTGCAATACGACGCTTCCTCAAAAGGCACAGAGGCCTACATTAACCTCGCGAAGGAATTTTTGGGGCTATAATTAGGAATACATATAATGAATGTTTTAGTTTTTAACTGCGGAAGTTCGTCATTGACGTTTAAGGTTTATGAGCAGGGCAGCTCTGAAATATTTTTGGTTGTTTTGTCGGGCAAAGCGCATCGCGTAGGAGTTAAAGGAAGTGAATCGTCCTTTGTAGAGTATAATTACAGGGGAAATATATCTAAAGATGTAGTCAATATCCCAAATCACAGGAAAGCAGCGAATCTTGTTTTAAAATTCGTTAAAGAAAATAATATTGAAATAGATTGCATCGGCCACAGGTTTGTGCACGGCGGGCAATATTTCCAGAAAACTTCAATGCTGGGAAAAGAGGAATTAAAAAAGCTGGAAGCCTGTATTCCCCTCGCCCCGATCCACAATCCGATTTCCCTGGCTGTTATAGACGAATCAACTGCTTTCTATCCGGACTTGCCGCAATATGTCACTTTTGATTCAGCCTTTCATTCGACAATTCCTGAACACGCCTTTACCTATGCGCTTCCAAAAAACATTATAAATAAATTTGGGTTCAGAAAATATGGTTTTCATGGCCTTTCCTATTCCTATGTAAGCAAAGAAGTTTCCTATTATCTTGGCGTTTCAAAAGAAAAGCTTAAAATTATTGCCTGCCACCTTGGCACGGGCGGTTCCAGCGTGGTCGCCATAAAAAACGGAAAATCCATTGACACATCCATGGGGTATTCTCCGCTGCCGGGTCTTATGATGAGCACGCGTTCCGGGGATGTTGACCCGATGCTTTCAATATATTTAATGGCAATGTACGCCTATAAATCGGATGAAATAATGGATTTATTCAATAAAAAAAGCGGACTACTCGGTGTTTCGGGTTTTTCCAGCGACATCAGGGACATCATAAAGGATTTTGGGGAAAAAGAAAATGCGCAGCTGGCCTTTGATATGTATGTTCACCGCCTGAAAAAATATATCGGCAGTTATGTGATGAGTTTGGGCGGCCTGGACGCGCTGATATTTACCGACGATATAGGCGTGAAAAACTGGCTGCTGAGGGAAAAGGTCTGCGAAAATATGCAGTGGTGCGGCATTTCATTGAATAAGGAAACCAATAAAAACGCAAATATCCAGGAACTTACGCTTATAAGCGCAGAAAATTCAAAAACAAAAGTTGTTTCCATTCCTACCGATGAGGAAAAAAGCATTTTGCATGAGGGGATAAAGCTGATGAAAGGGAGGGTAAAATAATGATACTCCTGTTTAATTCGGATTTAACCGGCATGCCCTGGAAAAAAATGGAAGAAAGCCCTGCTGGGAATGAAGCGCCTGAAGCAATAGGGTATTTTTTACATCACGGCGGCGAAAAAATTACCCAAACAGTAAGCATACTTTCACCAAAAGACATTTCAAAGCTCCCGGAAACTATAAAGTATCTTCCGGAGCACAACGATTTAACCATAAAAACGATAAAATCCTGTATTTTAAAATATCCGCAATCAAAACATGTGCTTTTTTGCGATACGGCATTTTTCAGCGATATGCCGCTTAAGGCCGCCACTTACGCCATTCCTTATAAATTGCGCAAAAAGGGGATAAAAAAATTCGGCGGATACGGTTTATGCCATCAATGGGCTTATGAAAAAGCGCAAAAACTTTCCAGGAAGAAGCTGGAAAAAGTGTTAAGCGTTTACCTCGGCAATTATACAAATATAGCTGCTATTAAAAACGGGGAACCTCTTGAAACCAGCGTTGGTTTTACTTCGGTTGAGGGAATCCCTTCTTCTACCAGTTGCGGAGATATAGACCCGACAATACTTTTTCAGCTTAATTCCGCGGGGATGTCATTTAAGGAAGTGAACCAGCTGTTATCCGAAAAAAGCGGCCTTACCGGCCTGGCGGCCTGGCCTGCCGGCAAGAAGTGCTCTTATCTTGATGTCATTGGTGACAAGAAATTATCAGATATAAAGGACTTCTTTATATACAACATAATGAAATACATCGGCGCTTTCATTTCGGTAAACGGCGGCGTGGACGCGGTAATCTTTGAAAGCGAACACATAAAGGAATCAAAGGGAATTATTAACGAGCTTTGCGGCAGATTGGAGTTTTTGGGCGTAAAGAAGAGGGATGTTTTCCGTTTTGAATATATCAGGTGGAATGTAATGCTGGAAAAAATTAAAAATTTAATTTAAACGGAGGGTGAAAATGTCGCAACAGAAAAGATTCATTGTTGATGTCGGGATGCAGAATCTGCCGTTTCCTATGAAGGTTGTATCGAGGGCCAATAAGGACGGGCAGGCCACGGTGGCAAATATTTCCATTAATGCCAGGATCATGCAGGAATTTGAAGCCGGGTGGATAGACAAGTTCATCGAGATAGTCCACAAGCACCGCGATAGAATCGGCACGAGGACATTAAACGAAAATATCAAAGTGTACATGAAAGAACTTAAAGCGGAAGCCGTTAAAATTGATTTTGAATATCCGTTTTTTATCGAGAAGCTCACGCCGAAAGCAAAAGAAAAATGCTTGGTGAAATATAATTGCGTGTACTCCGTAAAAATAAACGCGGTTGACGAGAAACCAAAAATATATTTCAAAATAAATGTTCCAATAATCACAACTTATCCGGCTTCGGAAGCGGCAAAACAAAAAGGTTTATTCGGCCAGTTAAGCATAGTGGCTGTTGATCTGGAATGCAAAGAAGATGTTTACCCGGAAGATATCATAGAGCTGGTAGATAAGCACGCCTTGGCTCCCGTATATTCATTTTTGACCAAGGAAGACCAGGATTATATAATTGACAAGATTCATTCAACTGAAAAATCCAGCGTAGTAACCATGGATGAAATCAAGGATGAGCTTGCCCACAACAAGAATATCGAGTGGTATTCCGTTATTTGTTCAAACTTCGGCATGCTTCATTCTTACAGCACGCTTATCGGCACCGAAAAAAGCATGTGGATCCCCTTCACGAGCTATGAATAACCAGTCCAAACATTATTGAATTTAAGATTGGTTGTCATTATGGTTGTCGTTTAGGTTGTCATTTGTTATAATAGAAATATGACATTTAACCCAAAATATACCATTACGGACAAAATTCTAAATAACATTTCCCAGATTATGGCTGGCAGGGAGGTTATTGAGCAATCTATGCTCATCCCTAAGTGGGAGTTAAAACTTAAAAAAGAAGCCCGGGTTCAAAATGCTCATTCTTCCACAAAAATAGAAGGCAATAAATTAACGCTGTTACAGGTCAAAGAGCTTTCAGAGCATAAAGAAATAATTGCTACAGAAAAAGATAAAAATGAAGTCTTAAACTACCTCAAAGCCCTTGATTCGATACCTCAATATTCCTCACAAAATACAATTGATGTTAAGCTTTTTTTAAAAGTTCATAAAACTATTACTATTAATACGTTGCGTAACAGCAATGATTGCGGAGTTTTTAGGAACCGGCAGGTTTTTGTAGGTAGGCGTATATTTGACGGTACAAGTTTTAAAGAAGTAGTAGAATATATGCCTCCGGAGACAAAAGTTGTAGCGAAACTTGTCAATGAGTTTTTGATTTGGTTGAATTCTGAGAAAATAAAAGAAATTAACCCTGTTATTTTGGCAGGTATTACCCATTACGAAGTAGCAAGAATCCATCCGTTTATTGATGGTAATGGCAGAACCGCCAGGTTGATGGCTTCCTTATTATTATATAGAAGCGGATTTGATCATAGAAGGTTTTTCGCGCTTGACGATTATTATGACCAGGAAAGGGCTTCATATTACTCAGCTTTGAAAACCGTACAAGAAAATCATGGGGACACAACAAAATGGCTTGAATATTTTACAGGAGGGGTTTTATTTTCAATCAATAAAGTTAAGGATTTTATAATAAAACTGGGGCTTCACCCAAAAGTAGAAGCCGGAGAGTTATTGGAATTAACCCAAAAACAAATTAAAATCCTTGAAAAGCTAAAAGAAAAGGGGAAAGTCAGTAATAAGGATTTAAGGGCAATGTTTGATGTATCACGCCAGGCAATATTGAAAGAAATTAATAAACTGGCTG